>Ga0315316_10003857_pt1 | contig 10909 bp, 11 predicted proteins | sample M160m3416metaG_FD_203702 | JGI IMG/M metagenome (GOLD analysis project Ga0315316, IMG submission 203702) | Ammonia-oxidizing marine archaeal communities from Monterey Bay, California, United States - M1 60m 3416 | ecosystem: Environmental > Aquatic > Marine > Intertidal zone | place: USA... | reverse complement strand
ATTTTTCTTATCCGATAAGTCACCCGATTTATATATGGACCATATTGCCCCGAATGGTGCGATTGAGTTGGCAACGTCATTTGCACCGTGTGCGAATGCACCACAACACGCCGTTATGATTTGTAAATACCGCATAGATATTTCCGCATTTTCATCAAATTTCTCGGCATTTTCATGTATATCCATTATAGTTTCATCTTTTTTTACAATTTCTTTAGGATCCATGTTTATAGCATTTTTAATGTAAGTGTAAATGCGTTCATGTAGTTTCATATCATCGTAATTTATTACGATTTCCTCTAATTTTTCGGAATCTTCTAATACATTATGGTTATTTTTAGATATTGCGCGTTCAGTTACCCTTTTCAATTGTGGCATGAATAGTAACGATAGTAAGGCTACACCTCCACCTATACCAAAAGCCCACGCGAAAGCAATTCCAATTGGTGTATTATCTAATTTTAAAAACTTTGCACCTTTATAAACGATAAAAAACGTATTGATACATATAGTTGTTCCTAATAAAAATGGAAATACCCATAAACTTCTTTGATAAGCGTTTTCCTTTCTAAGAACGGTCGTGCGTATAATGTAAAAAAAGCACGATGTAAATATAGAAGCTACGAATGGTGATATTAACCACGAAGCAATTATAGATGAAACACCCTTAATAAAAGGGAATCTACTTGTTGATTTATTCCATGTGACGCAATTCGCACCTCGTGATACCATCGTCATACCAATCATACCACCAACACAACTGTGTGTTGTACTTACAGGCATTTCCAGATGTGAAGCTAATATCAACCATACAGACATGGATGCGAGAACGCACATACACCCATACATGAGTATGGCCGGATCATCTTCGAAACACGAGTAATCGGCGATACCTTTTCTAATCGTGTCTGTGACATGACTTCCCATGAGAAGTGCTCCTGAGAATTCAAAAATACTAGCAAATAAAACAGCTTGTTTTATCGAAAGAGCGCCAGATCCTATTGAAGTTGCGAATGCGTTTGCAACGTCATTTGCACCTATACCATATGCAGTTGTAAATGCGAAAATCCCACCGAGACCAACAATCCATTCGTAAGCATGAAGATTCATGAACCTTAATAGATCAATATAAAATTATTTCCTTAAATATGACACATGATTTTAAAAACCCGGTACTTTCGAGATTTTTAAAAATGATGATTTATAATTAGTTTTTATTTTCGAGCTGGTGTTCGTGACCTCGTTGCTCTTTGTGTACTCGCAACTCGCTTCGCGTTATTTAAAATGCGAATTATATTAGTTGGATCCTGTTTCATTTTTTCGAGATAATTAATTTTTTGGTTTTGTCTAAGAGAAGTCAATTTATTAAGTTCTGCACGGGCATTATTAATACTTTGATTCAACAACGGTTTAGGTTTTGTTGGTGTTACTTTTCGACGAACAGGAAAGGGGAAAAAAGATTTTTTCTTAGTCTTAGGGTTTGTCCCCATATTAAATTTAGGATTGAGAGTTCTCATTTTCGCAATTGCGTTTTTATTCCTTGATGTAACTTCGTTATTATTCTTATTATTTCTAATAGCACTGGCTATTGACAATGTATTCTTATTAATGTTAGTTACTGGTTTCTGTTTTTTACGTAACGGTTGTGCCATGTTTGTAGTAGTACTATTTCCGCTATTTCCACTTATAGTTCTATTTACATTACTTGCATTATTTCCACTTATAGTTCTATTTCCATTACTTGCACTATTTACACTTACAGTTCTACTACGATTTGAACTTGCATTATTTTTCATGTTCCCATTTATACCTTTATAAGTATTAACAACAGATTGATTGGCGTTACGTCTGGTATTCAATAAATGTGAAAACCCGTATACATCTATATAATTACCCTGTTTAATGTACATATCAATAAAAAGATGTGGTTCCCTGTTCATAAGGCGTTTTGATATAAATGTATATATACCAGATGCTACACCATCAACAGTTGCCAATGCAGTGACTCTACCCTGTTGAGGTTCGCTACATACGGTTAATATTTGCATGAAATCACCAAGAAATTTAGATATTCGCACTTCGTTCGATGCGTTCGACGCACCGACATTCTTTGCGGTACTACCAACCTTTATTGAATTACCATTTACAGTCATATTAAATGTACCTTTTGTACCAGAAGTAAGTTCAAGATTAGTGTCACCAATATTAAATTTACAATCCGATACGTTATAAAGTTGTGTAGATTTTAGGTTTCCGGAATTATCAAACAATTTGGTCCATTCCTGTTGTACACCTCCCGTAGGCATAGTATTACCTGGGTCAACTCTATTTGCAATTGATATAATTGATCGAAGTGGGTAACGAATTGATCTATTGTTTACTTGTGTTTTATTATTGGCAATCAACATAGAAATAGCGGATTCGCTTCCTTCTGAATCTATTGAAATATTTATAGGATTTTTTACATCAAACCCGTATCTACTTTGTGAAGAGATTTTGTTAGGTTTTTTTATATCAAATAATTCGGGTAAATTGTCTTTGATTCTCCTTTCCCAGTTTGATGGACCCGGTCGTTCAAAATCTTCAGATATAATGTTAAATTGTTTCATTCTTTTCATCAAATCTGTTATTTGAAAAGTTGGTGGTTTCTTGATAATCATTTTCAATGGAGAGTCATCACTGTCTAGGAAGTTTTTAAAACTAACATCTTTCATTGAATCACCCTTTTTCGTTTTCGCATCATGACGCATATCTAACCAAATCAGTAAACAAAAATCAAGTTTATCTGTTTCGGACAATTTTAAATTTAGTGTATTTTTTTTACCATTACTTTTAACATTCTTATTTAAAATATTATATTGTTCATTAATAAGTTCCTCAAGTGTTTTATTTTTTAAAGATGATATTGTTTTATTTAATTTGGGTTTTTGAGTTGATTTATAAATAGAATAGAGCATGTTAAATACTTTTGTATTATTATTTTTACTATTAAGTACATTAAAGATATTTACATTTTGTCTTTTTCGTTTTGATGCACCAGGTGTTTTAGGTATTGCAGGTGTTTTAGTTCCTGTAGGTTTTTGAGTTCTTGTAATTTTTTTAGCCATTTTCGCTACTGGTTTCTTTTTAGCTTCGTTTTCCTGCTGTTTTAGAAATGTGTCCGGTCTTTTTCGTATTCTACTTGACATTATCTTACATTCAAACAATATTTTTTTTATATAAAGAAATGGTGCATGTACAAAATATATAAAATGACTCAAGCAATCGGTATCGATTTAGGAACAACGTATTCATGCGTCGGCGTTTGGCAAAACGACCGCGTAGAAATTATCGCGAACGACCAAGGGAATCGAACGACCCCATCGTACGTAGCGTTTACTGAAAATAATGAACGTCTTATCGGGGAAGCGGCCAAGAATCAAACAGCCATGAACCCTAAAAATACAGTTTTTGACGCAAAGCGTCTTATTGGAAGAAAGTTTTCGGACCAACAAGTTCAAGATGACACGAAAGATTGGTCTTATAAGGTTATCTCTGGTGATGCAGATAAACCAATGATTGAAGTTGATTTTAACGGTGAAACAAAACAGTTTTCAGCTGAAGAAGTTTCATCGATGGTACTTACCAAAATGAAAGATACTGCTGAATCGTATCTTGGTAAAAAGGTAACGGACGCTGTTGTGACTGTCCCTGCTTACTTTAACGATTCTCAACGTCAAGCTACGAAAGATGCGGCGACAATTGCGGGCCTGAATTGTCTTCGTATTATTAATGAACCAACGGCGGCGGCTATCGCATATGGTCTCGATAAGAACAAAGATGACGATACGAACGTACTCATTTTTGATCTTGGTGGTGGTACATTCGATGTTTCTGTATTAAACATTGAAGGTGGTATTTTCGAGGTCAAAGCGACTGCGGGTGATACACACTTGGGTGGTGAAGATTTTGATTCAAGGCTTCTTCGACACTTTTCGGAAGAGTTTAAACGTAAACATAAGAAAGATATTTCTGGTAACCCACGTGCCCTTCGCCGCTTACGAACAGCGTGTGAACGCGCAAAGCGAACGCTATCTTCGACAGCGCAAACAACTATTGAAATTGATTCGTTATACGATGGTGTTGATTTCTATACATCCATTACTCGCGCGCGTTTCGAGGAACTGTGTATGGACTTGTTCCGTAAATGTATGGAACCGGTTGAAAAAACACTTCGAGACTCAAAGATCGATAAATCGAAAATCAATGAAATTGTATTGGTTGGTGGATCGACGCGAATCCCGAAGATTCAACAAATGTTATCGGACTTTTTTAACGGTAAAGAGTTGAATAAAACGATTAACCCTGATGAGGCGGTCGCGTATGGTGCGACGGTCCAAGCGGCAATCTTAACGGGTGAAGGTAATGAATCTGTCCAAGACCTTTTACTTCTAGACGTGACGCCTTTGTCTTTGGGGTTGGAAACTATGGGTGGTATTATGACCCCGATTATCCCGAGAAATACGACGATTCCATCTAAGAAGGAACAAATCTTTTCGACGGCACAAGATAATCAACCCGCGGTTACAATTAAGGTATACGAAGGGGAACGTAAGAAGTCTACTGATAACAGTTTACTCGGTACATTTGATTTAACGGGTATTCCACCGGCACCGAGAGGATCACCACAGATTAATGTAAGGTTCGATGTTGATGCGAATGGTATTTTGAACGTGAGTGCAGAGGATAAGGCATCGGGTAAATCTGAAAAGATTACGATTACGAACGATAAGGGAAGGTTATCGAAAGAAGAGATTGAAAAGATGGTCCAAGACGCGGAAAAATACAAAGAGGAAGACGAAAAGTATGCAAAGAAGATTGAATCTAAAAATGGTCTCGAAAACTATTGTTACCAAATGAAAGAAATGATTGAAAAGCTTGAAGGTGAAGATAAGGAAACGGTTGAAACAAAGGTTTCGGAAACAATTGAATGGTTAGACGCAAACCAATCCGCTGAAACAGAGGAGTTTGAGGCTAAACAAAAGGAAGTTTCGGATGTATGTACTCCAATTATGGTGAAAATGTACGCAAATGAAAAGAAAGATGAACCTGAACCAGCTTCAACTGAACCAACTATTGAAGAGGTAGATTAGAACCTAAGTAGTATAAAGAATATATCATATTTAATAATAATACAATGAACTACATTGCATGGGATACAGAGACCACTGGTCTCCCAATGGGTTATAAAAAAGCAACACCCGAAAACACTCATTTATTTGATAGATGTCGTATGCTCACATTAGCATTTGTAAAATATTCGTCTAAAGGTCGAGAACTAAGTTCATACCATGGACTTGTTTATCCAGATACATTTCATGTACCACAAGATTCTACTAATGTTCATGGTATTACACATGAACACGCAATACATAAGGGACAACCATTTGGATACGTATATGCGGCCTTTAAAGAAGCTGTTTCGAATACATCTATACTAGTGGCACATAACAGTACATTTGATGAAAACTGTTTCTTTTCTGAATGTTATAGAAGGGGGTTCAGTATTGAACCGTTTAAACACGTACATTTTGTGGATACACTCAAAATGGCGCGATCTATTTTACCTGGATTATACAATCATAAACTATTGACTGTGTATAAACACTATTTTGGTAAAGAGTTTGACGCGCACGATGCCTTGAACGATTCACGGGCGTGTGGTACGATATACCCCCTTCTTCGTGATAACGAGTTCAAAATGAAAGAAGTTGGTATTGAAAATGTAATACTCAAAGCAAGTGATGTTGCTTCTATTATTGGTATGAATCCGTATAAGAAACCAAGAGAGGTCCTCGACAATTTATGGGCGAAATACGCACCCGAGACATTTGAAGGAAAAACAAAAGAACAAGAAGCATTGGATACTATTCAAAAATGTAAAGCGTCTAAACTTTTGTTTAAAGATACCGAGACGTATAAATCAATGAACAGTTCAGACATAGAAAGAAAGTTTAATGCTGTATCAAATCAATTACACATGAAATCAAACCTTTCCAAAACTGATATAAAACTGGTCGAAGAACACTTTCGAAAAACATTATATACAAATCACGGGACGAGACACGAGGAAATAACAGCTTCAAATTATGAAAATTTAAAAGAAGATAATACATGTTATAAATACGATGTATGTTCAATTGAGGGTACTACTTACAGAATACACGGATGTATAGATCGTATAAGGGACGATAAAACTATAATTGAAATTAAGAACAGGACGAGGGGTTTATTCAACAGTGTTAGATTATATGAAGAAATTCAGTGTCAAGTCTACATGGAAATGTTAGATTTAGATAAATGTGAGCTTGTTGAACAGTATAACGATAAACGCAAAACGTATTTAATTTATAGAGACCAAATGAAATGGAAATCGGAAATTTTACCAGCACTCAAAAATTTCTGTGCTTATTTTCATTCAGAAATATCTAAATAGAATGTAATAATGACTGTTCATACAAACTCAGTACATCTCTTAGCACTTGCAACTATATCTCTTACGTCTTTAGCCGGAGCCGGAGCTGGTGTTGGGTCATGGGTAGCCATGAATTTATTTAATACAGAGCAAGAAACTAAAATATCTGGTAATACTAAATGTCAGAGCTCCGTATACATGAAACCTGTTATAAAAGAGAACCAGGGGTCGTAACAATAAATTTAGGGAATAAAGATCTTAGAAAACATTTAATGGAACATTATAATTTAGTACGTCTTAAGGGGAACGTTTATATACCTAAGTCATCCCGTAACGATAAAATAATGGCAGTAAAGTTTTTTAATAAAAATAAGAAACTTGCTAATATACAGCAGGAGGCAAATAAATTAAAACATAGTCAAAGTGTTATTAATACAAATTCGAAGGGGCGAGCAATCGTTTATAAAAATAGATCGTAATAGTATGCCGAGAATACCACTCGCGTCCCCTGTTATTCCAAGAATGTCTGTAAAGACTAAATCTTCTAAAGAAGATGTTGAACGTATAGAAAAACGTATAAATATGGTACGTTCACATTGCACGTTCTCAGAAGGTAGAGAAAGAAAGGCTTACTATAAAGTTTTACAAGAACTTCATAAAGAGCATTCAAATGCTATTTTAAAGGTTAAAGAAAAACGGGGTGAATAGTATAATAATGTTTACAGTATCACGACCACGATTAGTTATTAGATGTAGTAACGATAAGAAAAAACCTAAATATACGAAATATAAAGATATTAAAAAAACTTCAGAAAAAGAAATTAAATATTCAGAGTCATGGTGGGATAAGTTTAGTATGAAAGGTTTTTTAACTAAAATATTTGCACCAGACGGTGAAATCGATTACGAACATTTTAATAAAAATTCAAGATACGCTATTCGTATTGAGGAAGAGGATAAAAAAGAAGATAAATAAACAAACAATATTTCTATTGAAAACCGAATCAATAAAAATATCATAGAATAGTAGAGAAACCATGGCACCAACACCCATGAATATCAATAATAACAATAAAAGTAAAAATGGAAACGTCATCATGAGAGATGCTAATTTACCAAGAAAACAAATAAATTCTACACGTTCATCACCTATAAAAGAAACTGATTTAATCATAACAGTTAAACTCCCAGAAAAAACCGTGCAACAACTCAAGCGTATTATGTTAATTACCAATAGGAAAGGATATGAGTTTATGGGTATAATTGATATGAGTCGTTCAGTTAATAGAGATATAGTTTTTAACCCTCCTACTCGTCAAACAAGTGGTAATCGTGGTACAATTATTGGTAATTATAGTGCAATTGATGATGCTTATTTATCGTATCACAGTCACCCAGGTGTTGAGGGTTATTTTACACTTCCAAGTAAAAACGATTTGATAAGGTACATGGAATATTACCCACGAATGCAAGCTAATATAATTTTAGATCGCCACGGGTACTATGTTATAGACTTTATCGAAACGCGTAAGAATGATCGTCCCAATAAGAAATACGTTTTAGATGAATACGAAAAAACTGTGGGTAAGAGCGCATTTAAAAAGATTGAACACGTGATGAGAAATACAGTATATTATAAAACACATCTTGGAAAATGGAAAAAAATTATAGAAAATGAGTTTAGTAATACGAAGGGTATTTCAATAAAGTATTACGGGTATAACCAAAGGGCTACTATAACTTTAGTGAACAAGGATTTGTTTCCAAAATACAATAATACCAGACCCAGACGGTAAAAAAATATTGTGATAATATATAAAATAAATATGACACCAAATAACTGGATGCTTGCGTTCGCCTCCGTGATAACATTTCTCATTTTGTTTAAAGTTACTGAAAAACCTTCATGTGGGTGCAATAAAAAATAATATTTTTACACACGAATGATCATCGTGAATAAAAATAATTTGACTAATTAATTTTCTTTCTTTTCTTCTTCCTCTTCCTCTTTAGTTGGCTTTTCCATTTCATCTTCTAATTGCTCCATATAGTTTATGAGTTTATCCCGTGTTTTATCATCTATTACATTATCTGCAAGTTCAACGACCAATTCTAATTTGTTAAGGTCTTTTGTAAGTTTTTTTGCCAATGCTCTTACAACATATGGATTTAATGGATCTGTTTCTTCGATATATTTGACGACCTCGTCAGCTGGTTTATCACCTTCTGCATTTTCACGTTTTCGGATGAATATTATCCAGATGGCTAATATAACCGAAAGACCTATTATTATCTTTAATGTCCTGGGACTGATATTTCTCTTCATTGTATGTTACAGTATACTAAGAAAAAATCTCTGATACTTGTAAGATGTCAGAACAGGAAGCTCCAACAGCGGAATTCTGTAAAGATAATATAAATGATCCACGATGTTCATGTTATAACGTTGCGGTTAGAGGGTGTGATACCGATCCATCAATGGCAGGGTGTGCCGAGGGAAGAGAATGGGCTGATAAGGTAATAAAGGGTATACCAATTTCGGATAAATACGATTCACAAAGAAAGGTAGCAACAACCGAATTGAATGCGCGTTTACACTGTGCTCCAGGTGTGTGTAACGGTTCAGATAAATATAAACCGGTTACCGAATTACAGGATTTAAACATGACAACGGATTGTAATTATCAGATAAAAATATGTGCTTCTGAAGTGGATATCGGTCTTATGGTAGATTCAACTATGTTTGTTGAGTGTAATCTTAATGAACCTGCAAAGGAATATGTTAATAATATGTACCAAAACCCGAATTATAGAGATCCTAAAACAGCAGCAACTGTAGCAGCAGCACAGAAAATATATAGACAATCACTTATAGATGAAGCCGCAAAACGAGAACGTTTAAAGAAGGAGAAAGAGTTAATGGATGCACCTCTTTTTAATGTTACGAAGAATCAAAAGTATTTGATAATTGTAGCGATTATACTTATACTTTTTCTTTTTCTCGTTTTTTAATCTAGTGTTTATATAAGATGGCAGAAGAAGAAGCCCCTACAAAAGAATTCTGTGAAAAAAATCCTACAGATGAAAGATGTTCGTGTTATAATGTCGTATACCAAGATTGTAAAAAAAATAATACTGTGCCAGGGTGTGATAAAGCTATGGAATGGGTAGAGACGACATTGGAAGCTGTACCCGATACTCAGGGACCTCATAAAGCTGTTGCGAGACTCGAATTAATGGAACGTTTACACTGTCCCGCGCGCGTGTGCGTTGGAGCTGATAAGTATAAACCTAAAATTCTTGGTGATTTAAGAGGTGCATCTCCGTGTTCGTTTAAATTGGATATATGTTTACAGGATGTAAATGTTGGGGGTTCAATTGATTCGGAGGTATTTTCAGAGTGTACCCAAAATAAAAATTTTATAGGTGCAGATCCATGGGAATTGGAATTTGATGATGCGGAAGAGATTAAACAATCTGCTACGTATACACAAAATGCAGAAATTATACTTGAAGCTAAAGAAGCCCAAAAAAAGATGATCGTGGGGGGTATAGCTGCATGTATTATAATATTAGTTTTAGTATCAATAGTCTTATCAAAATCAAAAGCAAAACCTGTACCAGTACAACCTACAGTTTTTCCAAACACAATTTAATTTCAAATAAAAATAATCTCTAATAATATAAATGGCAGATAATACCACAAAAATATTACTCCTCGTCGTTATATTAGCAGTTTTAGGGTATGCCTATCAACAACAAAAAAGTGGTGTTGGAATTATAGGGGTTTCAGGAGAACCAGCCGAAAAGGCCGCCGAAAAAATAGTTAACCGAGATTGTTCGGGTACGGAATATATCGTACAAAAACAATGTTCTCGAAACGGTGTAGTGTTAGATGGTTTAACCGATGAAACGAGTGGTGCTGGCTTTGAAACCCAAGTTTTAGATAAAAACCACGAAGGTTTCGTTCGACAATTGGGGGATGGTGTATGCCCACCAAAACTTGTTGAATGTAATGTAGACCCCCCTCAACCGTGTAGTGGAAACACGTGGTTGGATGCACTGTGTGTACGTCTCGATGCCGATGGTAACGAAGTTGTTTTGGAAGATGGTAATGCCGATGCGTGTGGGGATGGTATTATAAAACAAAGATTGGATACGAGTGCAGCTGATTATAAACCAGCAACTAAAGGGGGTTCGTGTACTTTTGAAAAGAGTGGTGCGTGTCAAAAAACGTGTCCCGAACCTCAACCACCTGTATGTAATTACCCAGTTTTGGGATGGCAATATAACGACCTTGGGTGTGTTAAAAGTCAAGACGATTTAACACCCGTTGGGTGTGGTGAAACCGGCGTTATACAAAGATATAAAGCTTCGACCATGAATACTGAATACTGTAAAAATTTAACCGAGTGGGTATCGTGTTCCATGAAACCGTGTCCCCAAGATTGTGAA
>Ga0315316_10003852_pt1 | contig 10914 bp, 10 predicted proteins | sample M160m3416metaG_FD_203702 | JGI IMG/M metagenome (GOLD analysis project Ga0315316, IMG submission 203702) | Ammonia-oxidizing marine archaeal communities from Monterey Bay, California, United States - M1 60m 3416 | ecosystem: Environmental > Aquatic > Marine > Intertidal zone | place: USA... | reverse complement strand
CGAAACACCTATCAACCCTTTTGACTTCTGGGCAGGTGCTAACTTTAAGTTGAAGATTCGTAAAGTGGATGGTTATGCAAATTATGATAAGTCAGAGTTTGCAGCTCCTACTCCATTACTAGATGGTAATGATGGTAAACTTGAAGAGTTGTGGAAAACACAGTATTCACTTCAAGATATTCTTGCTCCAGAGAACTTTAAGAGTTATCAGGAACTAGAAGCTCGTTTCAATACAGTCATCGCACATGATAATAGTGGTGAGTTTGTTGGAACTATTGAAGAGAGTACTGATGATCCGATTGCGTCTGTTGATGCACCAGAGGATACTACTTTGGACTACTTCAAGAAGTTAGCTGAACAGTAATTGATAGAGGGGGGAGTGTTTTGTTATATTGGTGATACACCAGTATTATGTTGGTATCGGTTAGGAACGCGTTCCTGATACCTTGTGAAACCGTTTCGGTACACTTCCCCCTTTATTTTTTAATTAAAAATTATCATCCCAATATGGGTCTTTTGCACTTGGTTTTTGTGCAATAACTGTTGATTGTGTTGTGTTATTAACAGTCTTATTATTAGTTGACCCACCTACATTTACATTAGCACTTTGTTGTTGAGACTTTCCATCTAACATTTTATTTGTACTGTTTTGTAAAGCATCTGTTTTACTTTGTGGTGAAATTCTTGGAGTTGCTGGTGTTACTACTGGCTCGTCAAACATTGCATCACCAGCTGAACCACCAGTACTTGCAGCATCCTTTTTATCTTGTGTGTCTCTTTGTTCTTGTGTCATCGAAGCCCTACTCTCGGCCCTTCTTTCAGACCGTTCCGCGGAAGCTTCTTTACCTTTAATATATCTTAGTTCATCTTTATCCAATGAGTCTAATGCTAATTGTCTCCATTCTGGATCAAATTTTTCAAGAGCTCTACCAAATTTACCCCATTCTCTTTTCATTGCTTTTCTTCTTATGGTTTTAGCTGCACCACTTTTACCCCTAATTGGTCTTCCATGTCTGTTTAACTTGGAACGAGCTCTTGTACCGTCTATAAGTTTATCCACTAATTTTTTATCAGCACTATTTTGTATATCTTCTTTACCTTTTAAATATTCTTCAAATGCTAGGTTTTTACCAGCTGTACTTTCACCTGCGACTACACCATCTTCCCCACGCATTTGTCCTTTGTAGTCTTCAGATTGAAGGAATTGAGTTTTTGTCATTGGGGGTTGTCCACCGCCAATGTCAGATGGGGGTTTAGGTGCTGTATCACCACCAGCAGCAGGTGTACTCGGTGCTGCACTTTCTCCTTCTGCCGGGCCTTTACCATCATTCAAAATATCATTTATCCAACCCAGAGGCCATCCAAATGCATCAACCTTCTCACCCATTAACCATTGTGCCACGCCTGTACCTAAAGTTTCACCGGCCATTGCTCCACCAATTCCACCAAGTACACCAGTAATTAATGCAAGTGGGCCTCCTGCTGCTCCTATCATTCCACCAACAGCAGTTCCTAATACTGCTCCACCAGCACCACCAAAAAGTCCACCGATCATTGGTATCAATTCTTTTTTCCCAGCACCATTAGCTATTGCCATTGCAACTGCACCTGCTGTAAAAAGTTTACCGACAACAGGTAATTTTCTAAGAAACGGCATTGACTTTGCTAACTTTGGAAACTTCTTCACTGCCTTCATCAACAGACCAGGCTTAGGTGTCTTAGGCTTGCCAGGTACAGTAGTAGAGGGTTTAGGTACTCCAGTAGTTTTTGGTGCTCCAGCAGTTTTTGGTGCTCCAGCAGTTTTAAGTTTAGGGTTTGCACCAGCTTTTTGATTATACTTGACTTGTTCCGCCTTGGACATTTTATCCCAATTTGGCGGCTTTCTTAAACCCTTATTTAATTGTTCGGTGCCTGGAATTTTTGGAACTTTTGGAGGTTTGAGGCCAGGCAGTTTTGGTATTTTACCTAGTGCTCTTCTTACTAAACCAAGTGTGGTTGTAAAGGCTTTGAATCCAAGAAACAATGTAGATGTGGGAGCTAATATAAGGGCAAGAGCACCTAATCCCGTCACAATATCCATTATACCACGATTTTCACCAAACAAACCACCTTGACGTTTACCTTCAAACTCACCTTCTTTGTTGTAAGTACCTAAACTATCAAGGCGTGCTTGAAATTGTTCTTGTGTCTCACCTTCTTTCGGCCCTGCTTCTTTTGCTGCCAAATATTCATCTTCTGTTGCCTTTTTACCAAATAACTTTTCACCAAACCATTTAAATATTGGTATTAAGAATTCAACTATACTTGTTATAGCATCTCCTAATTCTTTAAATATTTTCTTCCATGGCAAATCCTTCATGTATTGAAAAAGTTTTAAGGCGTTCTCACCAATTTTTATCCATGTCTCTTTAGGTATAAGGAATAGTCCTAAGGCTAAAAGTTTTCCCCAATGATTTTTAACTCCAGACTTTGCTGCACCTGCAATTTTCTTACTAGCTCTATCAGCCAATGAATTTTTATATAGTCCAGATAATGTTTTCTTCATTGCCTTACGGTCTTTTATCCGTTGGGCATCGACCTTCTTATCTTCCATTGATTGTTCTGCACCCTTTTTACCAAAGGACGAAAAACCATCTTTCACAGATGCAGCTATTTTTTGTAGTGGTGTTAGAGTTACATTACCAACACTCTCCCCTACTTTATTAGCAATATCCTGATTATTTTTACTATCTATCTGGTTGTTTTCTTCAGCCATTTGTATTAACCTTTTCCTTTATTAGCGTTTGCTGCCATTCTTTGGTTTTCCTCTGCAATATGTTTCATCAATAGTGCTACATATATTTCACGTTCCCACGGTAACATATTATCTAAATCAGATAAAGAATAATTATGATGTTGCATCATTGAAAAATTAGTATTAATCATATTGGAAAGTGAATTATCACAGAGGGTTAGTCGAAAAAAGATTGGAGGCCCTCCAGAACAACATCTTCTTTGTACCCACAAACTGTTTTCTTCTTACCCTTTGTACCAGTTGGGTTGTTACATACTAGTTTTATTATATGTTTTAACTTTGGTGCTGTTTCAAAAAATTCAGCTATCTTCTGAAACTGATCGTCTGTTAGAGATTCTAGGAAATCAGACATCTCTTGTGATGTATGGTCTTTACTAGAATACATCTTCTCGGCGTCATAGATGTAGTCGATACATAATCTTACAGTTTCAAAAAGTTGTATAACGTCATTAATTTCATCATTACTATTAAGTTTTTGAATTTCATTTTGTATTTTTAGATTTGGATATTTCATAACTAAACCTAAACTATCTGTCACTTCAATTTTAGTACTATGCCCTTTTTTTGTTTGAACTTTAATATCCATAACATTTATTGAAGCAGGTATTTCTGCTGTACAAGTAGGACATTTATAATTAATTTCAATTTGTTCACCTTTAGCTTTTGCTCTTAACCATAAGAAAATATATTCAATATCAAAAATAGCTAAATCTTCTATATCAATATCACCATACACACAATTTGTAATAACATTTTTTGTTGCAGCTGTTATTTCATCTTCATTTTCACTTTCCATAGCCATCAAAAGAATCTTTTCTTCTTTAACTAAGAAAGGTCTGTATTTTATTTCTTTTCCATTTGACGGTAACTTTAAACTATACTCTGGTACTGCAATTTTTGGTAATCCCATTTCATTAACTCCTTAATATAAAATGATAATGTTGTTGTTTATTTTCCTAATATTCTTGCCATAAAATCTTTATTTGATTCATTTCTATTGACAGCTTTTAAATTTCTTGAACCAGAACCAGTTCCCTTAACTTTATCCTCTTTAATTTCTACAGGATTATCTGCTGCAAATGCTGGTCTTCCAATAGGTTCTTGTCTTTCACCATATGTTTGTGTATAATATCTATATGTTATACCAACTTCTATTTTCATAATATCATCATTCGTACTATAATCTAATGACACAGCTCCTAATGTTTTTGGGTATGCTTCATGTAATGTAGTAGTTAAAGCTACGCCTTGTTGTCGATTTAAATTTCTGATTTCTATTGTGGCCACATAATCATCATAAAATCCTACATGATTATCATGTGGAGTAATCATTAGTTCCATCCAATCTTGGAACACTTTTAATTCTTTCATGTCTTCATGTACAAAGAATCCGAGATTGATATCTTCATAGATTTTTTGATATGAGATTGAACGATAATGTTCATCCTTTTCAGTTGTTGCGGTAGTCATGCCAGGAATTGAAGCTGTGTGACATCCAAATGTCATTCTTTGATTCAAGACCCCTGCTATTGATACTCTGTTTTGTGGTGTTATTACCACTTCAAAAAGATTCGGCCTAGCGAATGATGTCATTCTATATTTAAAATCGTCTAAAAATTTACCCGCCATTATTGTACTCCTGTTATAAATACTTTTAACCGTATAATGTATTTATAAGAGATTTATGAAAAAATACCCTAAAGTTGGAAAATATAAGGTAAGAAATAAGGATAAATATGTGGGAAATCTCCATGAATGTGAACATAGGTCACGTTGGGAGCTTATCTATATGAAGTATTTAGATGGTAAAAAAGATGTATTGGAATGGGGTTCTGAAACCATAGTTGTACCCTATTATCATCCGATAGACAAGCGTACAAGAAGATATTTTGTGGATTTCTATGTCAAGGTGATAACCCGCTCTGGAATGATAAAGAAGTATATTATAGAGATAAAACCCTATAATCAATGTTTCCCTCCTAAGAAGCCCAAAAGACAGACTATTACATATAAGAATAAGATCAAGACTTATCTAGTAAATCAGGCAAAATGGAAGGCCGCCAAGAGATATGCAGATAAACGTGATTGGCAATTTGTAGTTATTACAGAAAAAGAGTTAGGAATCCGTTAAATCTCTTATAAATACATAAAATGGCAACTAAAGCAAAACTAAATATAATAGAAGGTCATCAAGTTGGTTCTTTGATATCTGGAAATATGTATTTTTTCAAATATCTTGCTGACCCTAGTAATATACTCTATGACCGTTTTCCTCTTATTTTTGTGCTTCGTAAAAGAGGACAAGTATTTGAAGGAATTAATTTTCATTACATACCAGTAATACCAGATTGGAGAACACCATTATTTGAAGATATGAAAAGATTTTTTGATTCAGAAGAAATTCAAGATGATACCAGATTGCGTGTTAAGATGTTTAGACAATTAATCTTAAAACAAAGAAAGTTTCGTTTTGCAAAGATAGCATTACATAGGTATAGAAGAAACCATATTAGATCAAAAATAATTATGATACCCCCAACCGAATGGGAGAAGGCAATACTCCAACCAGCTGAAAGATTTGTAACTGGTAATTTAAGAAAACTACAAACAAGAGTAATACATAAAGAATCCCTAATTAAAAGTAGAAAAAGGACATAGATATGCCAAGAGCAGAATTTACAGAAGAGTTTGAAAATAGTAGTGGTACACTAATATTTCCGCGGGATATGGGTAAACCATTTTCTCCAGAGGCCATTAAGTTTTCAATATACAAAAGGGAAGGTGCCTCATACGGTGTTGTAAAGAAAGCGGCCAATGCTGTTGTCACGGATGCTTTAGCATTGGGAGAACAAGTTGAAGGTTCAGCGGCCAAGGTCGCAGCGGCAGCAAAGGCAGATGCAGGAAATGCAAAAGCTATTGAAGGAAAAAGAGCGACGGCTGAAAGCCCAGGCGTAATAAAGAATGAAGCGACAGCTATAGTTGGTAGAGGAGCTGACTTGGTTAATAATGTTAAAGTTTTGGCAACTACCACAGGAGGAACTATTAAAGAATTTGTTTCTAGACCAAAAGGTGAAGCTTCAATAGAAAATCATGTTCAAAGTATTTATTTGAATATGCCCAATAGTGTTGTCTTTAATGAATCGGTTGAATGGCAAGGAACAGACTTAGGTGTTCTTGGTGCTCTGAAAAGTGGAGCAACTGCTACCGATGCTGCTGAAGTTGGATTACTTGGAAATGCTGGTGCTATTATCGGTGGTGCAGCTGGTGCTGTAACAAGTGCATTGCCTGGCATTAGTGGAATTGCAGGGACAGTTGTTGGTGCAGTTGCTGGTTCTGGTGGTCTTCAAAGTAGTATTGAATCAACTTTTGGTGTAAAGGCTAATCCATATAAGGAACAAACATTTCAAGGTGTTGGATTTCGTTCATTTGATTTTACGTTTGCATTAAGAGCAAGGAGTCAACCTGATGTCAATGAAATACAAAAAATTATTACCTCATTCAGAGCTCATTCAAAACCTGAATTTAAAAATGGTGCAGGACAATCTGGTGTGTTTGCTTATCCAAAAGAATTTAGAATTGAATTTTTAACTATTGATGATACTAATTCTTATGACACTAATCCGTATATTCCAGAAATAAAATATTGTGTATGTACAGCAGTTAATACGAATTTCACACAACAAGGCTGGAAGGCGTTTGATGGTGGAGCTCCTATTGATATATCATTACAACTAACATTCCAAGAAACAGAAATTATTACTAACGAAGATGTTATGGGTAACACAAGCGTTGGTAGATTTAAAGATTCTGCGAGGAGATTCTAATGGCATACTTTGAATATTTTCCAACAATAGGTTATGATGTTCGTGGTGAAAAAACCAATGTACGAGTTCAAGCAATAACCAATGTTCTTATTAGAGTAAGAAAAAAGATGAATGTTATCAACTCTGCTTTCTTTGAACAATACTTTATCAATGATGGTGATAGGGCAGACACTCTTGCACACCAGTTTTATAATGATTCTACATTACATTGGGTAATTATGTATGCAAACTACATGACCAATCCATATTACGATTGGCCTCTACCATACTTTGACTTGCAGAAGTTTGTTGCAAAGAAGTATGCAGATATTAATGGTGTTCATCACTATGAAGATACTGATGGTTATGAAGTTGATTCAGATGTAGCTGGTGCTACTGCTGTGACTAATTTTGTTTATGAAGAAACTATGAACGATTTAAAAAGACCTATAAATATTATTAGAGCTGAATACTTACCACAAATATTAAACGAGTTTAAAACAATTATAGCAGACTAATATTATGCCAAAACAAGTTAATGCAACTGATGTTGATGTTAAAAAATTAGAGATTCGTGGTGCGTCTGGAAAACATGACCTCAATCCATATATACAAGAATTGACTATATATGAAAATCTTTTTCGTCCAGCTCTAACCGCAACAATGGTATTGGTTGATTCTCATAACCTACCACAGAAATTACCTATTGTTGGTGAAGAAACTGTTGATATTGATATTGCGATGACAGGGTATGGTGATGGTAAGGATTCTGAAAAATATAGTATAAGTCCTCCTCCAATGCATGTTAATTCAATAACTGCTAGAGGTTTACTAGACCCTAAGCAACCTAAAGCTCAAAGGTTTACTTTGAATTTGATATCGGAAACATATATGAGCAGTCTTCATTCAAAGGTTTCCAAGTCATACAACAACGATAAGATTGGTGATATTGTTTCAGATATATATAGCACATATTTGTATGATGATAATAAAATTGGATTGATTGTTGAACCAACTGAAAGAACTGAACGTGTTATTATACCAAATTTAAATCCATTAGATGCAATATTATGGTTAACTAAAAGAGCAATACCTAATGAAAATTCTGGTGTGAATTATGTTTATTATGAAACAGTTCATGGTTCTTTTTTTGTTAGTTTGGATTCACTTGCATCACTTGATCCAGTATTTACCTTCAAACAGATACCTAGAGTTCAAGACCCAACAGGTGTTGAGGCAGTTACTAAGCTCGAAATAAAAATTAAAGATTTTAAATTTATAAAACAGTTTGATAAAGTTAAGAATACACAAAGAGGTGTCTACGCATCTAAACTCATTACACATGACATTGTTACAAAGAAAATAACACAGTTTGAATATGGTGGTTTTAATGAATGGTTTGCGGTTAATCATTGTGGTAGTTTTCCTCCACTATCAAACTCTGAGGTTGAAACACTTTCATCCGGCGTACCAAGAATAACATACGCACCAAATGAAGAAGCTAATACTTATCCAACAACTGATGAAAAATCTTTGAGTAACATGATTGATAGTAAGGTTGAGTTTTATCCAAAACATGACCAGATGTATGCTCAAAATTTAAATGACTTATATGATAATCAAGTAGAGAAATGGAAGCTTAGAAGAAATGGTCATGTTGGTGTTTATGATAATATAAATATTTTACTTACTGTTAATGGTAACTCTGCATTTCGTGTAGGTCAAACAGTTACAGTTGTTTTACCGTCACCAGAAACTACAGATAAAGATAAGAAAACTGATTCAATTGATGATAAACATTTAACTGGAAAGTATATGATAACAGCCATTAAACATATTTTTTATAAAGATAAGAGTATGTCATATAATATGCAAATTGAAGTTACTAAAGATGGTCTGGAAGAGGTTATTTCTGTTAGAAAATCAAGGAAGGAAATATAATTATGTTCGGTGAATTTGTTTGGTGGCAAGGTGTCGTAGAGGATAGAGTAGACCCATTGAAGTTGGGTAGATGTCGAGTGCGTATACTTGGATACCATACTGATAACAAAGAAGAGGGTGTTGGTATACCTACAGAACATTTGCCTTGGGCAACTCCAAGTCAACCGATTACCTCTGCAGCCATGAATGGTATTGGTACTACACCTATGGGCCCAGTAGAGGGAACATGGGTATTTGGTTTTTTCCGTGATGGGAAGAATGCTCAAGAACCTGTAATGATGTCAACCTTTGGGGGTATACCTCAAGAGGTATCAAATCCAAAAGTAGGATTCAATGACCCCAAAGGTGTATATCCATTAGCAACTCATGTCAACGAACCAGATGTCAATAGACTAGCTCGTGGCGGTGGGGCAGACCCAGTACCATTGAAGGGTGTATTGAAAACACCTAGTGCCGAAGATTCACCATCACTTGACCGTAAAAGAAAATCAAGAACGAAGTCAGTACCTATTGCAGATGCTGGTAATATCAGGACTACTTCACCGAATACTAATAACATTAATTTATATCCGCCAGGTAGTGAGATTACTGGAGGCGGTGATACTGGTGTTATCAATGCAGATATTTCAGATGTAACTCATGGTGGTACAGCTGCAAGTGCAACAGAATTTCATAGATGGAATGAACCCAATCCTAGATATGGTGGGGTTAAGGATAGTGATGTAACATATTTAAGTACGATAGAGCTCACATCACAATACCCATTCAATCATGTTCGGATGAGTGAATCAGGTCATGTTGAAGAATGGGATGATACTATAACATCAGAGAGGTTACACAAATATCATACGTCTGGAACATTTGAAGAGATACAGCCAGATGGTACTAAGGTAGTTAAAGTAGTTGGTGATGAATATGAAATAATACTCGGCAAGAAAAATGTTAGTATAACAGGAACTTGTAATGTAACTATAACAGGTGATTGTCGAATGTTATATCAGGGTGATTTAGTACAAGAGGTTAAAGGTGACTATCACTTGAACGTGCATGGGGATAAACGAACTAAGATAAGTGGTAACGAAATCACAGAGGTACTAGCTGATAGGAAAGTAGTGGTCAATGGTAATTGTGATCTCAAAGTAGGTAAAGACCAGATCATAAATATAGACAAGGACAGGACAATAAATATAACTGGTAATGTTAAAGAAAATATTACTGGAAATTTAGCAGAGGTAACACAGGGTACAATGTCAACATTGGTTAAGAAGAATAAAACAATAGTTTCCAATTCAGCTATTGACATTACATCTATTGGTGATATGGGTATATCAACCAATGCTAATTGCAATATAACGGTCACAGGTAATGTTACCGAAACTGTTTCTGGAAATACATTATATAAAATAGCTGGTACTTATCAACAGAGAGTTACAGGTGCAACAAGGTTACAATATCTCAATACATTAGATGAAAGAAAACATGGTCATTATAAAATTTACATAGGTGATGATACATCAACTGTTAAAGCATCTGGTAAGGTTGACCATAATTGTCCAACTACAAGAACTGGAACGAATTCTTGTAATAATGCAGCTTCCGTATCTTAGGAGTAGACTATGCCATTAACTTGTGGAGTAACCGTAAATCTAAATAACCTCAAGGGTGATCTTGAAACAAGGGCTCAAGCAATACTCAATATTGACTTGGGTACTCCAGCTGGACTACAAGAAATTGCAAATAAGATTGAAGGTGAGTTAAGTGCTATTGCTGATAAGGTAGCTGCAGTTGTAGTAATTCCCCCCGAATTAAAAACACTACGGGATGAACTTGCAGAGTTAGCTGCATTACCATTCGCTGGACTTGCAGCTGCAGCAAAGATTGTTTCAATCGCAGCTGACTATTTGGGTGTGACCAATCTTAGAGGGTACGCAAACTTAAACCTTACAGACTTAGCAAAATCGGTATTTTCTGTAACGGGTACATTTGACCCATGTAGTGCATCAATACCAAACATTGCATTATCAGATGGTAAGATAATGAAGTTACCTGCCATCCAACCTATACTTGGTGCGACAGATGCAGCTTTAAGTGTTGAAGCACCTGATAGGTCAATCATAGATAACTTGGGTAATGCAGTAAAAGATAATATGCCAGTAATATCAGAAAAAAGTTTATCAAGTCTTAATGCAGCTTTAGAATCTGGTGCTTCAACTATTGTAGAACAAACACCAGCAATTACAGCAGCAGCAAAGAAAGAGGTTGAAACTGCAAAGGCTGCAATAGAGTCAAACGTATCAACTGCAATTACTGGTATGGGTGATGCATTAAGAACATTACCAACAGGTGAACAAGTAGTTGAGTCCAGAGATTTTTTCA
>Ga0315316_10003850_pt1 | contig 10917 bp, 7 predicted proteins | sample M160m3416metaG_FD_203702 | JGI IMG/M metagenome (GOLD analysis project Ga0315316, IMG submission 203702) | Ammonia-oxidizing marine archaeal communities from Monterey Bay, California, United States - M1 60m 3416 | ecosystem: Environmental > Aquatic > Marine > Intertidal zone | place: USA... | reverse complement strand
ACCAGCATCGGTATCATCCATGGCATTTAATCCGATGGCTAAATTATTCGCACCATTATTACCATGCACTTCACCCGCACCTTTTCCAAAGAATGTATTTGTTCCATTTCCTATACTTATTCCAGGCATTTGGATTGTTCCAAACGAACCGGTTGATGTTGCTGAACCACTTATTAATTCAAAACCACCAGTGCTAAAATTTGTTATTCTCGTGGAGAAACTTCCTGAAGATGTTTCAAGATTTGTTGTTCTTGTTGAAAATGAACCACTATCTGTTTCAAGATTTGTTGTTCTTGTGGCAAGACTTGATGAAGTATCATGAAAAGCACCACTTACATAGGTAGCAATTTGTGCTGAACCACTTATTAATGTGTTTCCAAGTTCTGATTCAGCAGTTGTTAATCTTGTGGCAAGACTTGAACTTGCATCATAAAAAGCACCACTAATAGCAGATGCTAACTGAGCACTTCCACTTACAGTTCCCACAGCAGCCGTTGCACCACCACCACCAAATCCAGCTGCAGCAGCAGAGGAACTTACTGCTGTATCCCAATTAACTCCACCTTTCATTATATGTCCAAATGAACCAGTTGAAGTTGCTGAACCAGTTATATCACCTTTAAATTCAGCATCATATCCTGTAACTTTTCCATAAACATCTAAATTTTGATAAATTATTGTATCACCACTAATTCCAGTCTTACCTATAATATCAATAGAAGATGTTTGATGTGCTGATGGACCACCATTCCAAGAATATTGATTTATTCTTTCATTGGAATAATCTAAACCAAATAATCGAGTACCCTCTGGATTTCCCCACATTTTGATATTATTAGCTATCGCGACTTTTTCACCAGTATAAGTAGCCGTACTAAATAACCAAGGTGTGGAGAGTTTCCATTTATGTAAATCTTTATCATCCTTACCAAATAAATAAGCAAATCTACCATCTGGTCTAAAGAAAATATCACTATGTTCTCCTTCACCATCACCTGATACAACCGTTGTTGATGTTACACTTATTGTTGAAACATCCCATGGCGTGGTCAAGCTTAGATGAAGTACCTTATCATCTTCACCAATTTGATATAGAGCTAAACCATCTGGTCTAGCAGTTATACCTTGTTGTGAACTACCTTGTAAAGTTGCATTTTGAACATAAGTTAAAGTTGTTATATCCCAAGGTTTGGTTAAATTGTATTCATTATATTTACTATTATCTGTGTCTATGGTTATCATCTTCATACCATCTGGAGAAAATGTCATGTCCCTATGCATACCACCTTGTGAAGAAATATCTTTTGAACCTTTAAGTATTCTACTACCAATATCCCAAGATGATGACATCTCATATTGTACTATAGAATCTGCCGCTAAATCTCCACTATCCATTAAACTAACATAAACATTTTTACCATCTAGTGAAGCGGCTATTCCCCATGCACCAGCCCACTCATCACTAACACCACCATCTTGCATATATTTATCTAAAGATACAGTAGATAAATCCCAATCTCTCGTAATAACTTGTGTCTCTAAATCACCATCTACAATCTTTACACCACCCCGACCAAATGAAGCAGTTGAGGTTAATGAACCACTAAATAAAGTAGCAGTACCAGTTTTCCACGATGTATCATCAGAACCACCACCTGAACCGAATCCAGCTGCTTGTGCCGATGAACTAACTGCAGTATCCCAATTAACCCCACCTTTCATTATATGTCCAAACGAACCAGTTGAAGTTGATGAACCACTTATTAATTCAAAACCACCAGTACTTAAATTAGTTATTCTTGTTGAAAAACTTCCCGAATCTGTTTCAAGATTTGTTGTTCTTGTGGAGAAACTTCCACTATCAGCAGCCGTATCGGTTTCAAGATTTGTTGTTCTTGTTGAAAATGAGCCACTATCTGTTTCAAGATTTGTTGTTCTTGTTGAAAATGAACCACTATCTGTTTCAAGATTTGTTGTTCTTGTAGCAAGACTTGATGATGTGTCTGTAAAAGCTCCACTAACATAAGTAGCGATTTGAGCACTACCACTTATTAAAGTATTACCAAGTTCTGATTCAGCAGTTGTTAATCTTGTTGAAAAACTTCCCGAATCTGTTTTTAAATTTGTAATACGAGTAGAAAAACTACTTGAATCAGCAGTTAAGTTTAAAGCAGTTACACTTCCTGTTATTTTTAAAGAACCTGTAAATGTATGTATATCGTCTTGTGTATTTCCAAATAAAGTTGAACCACTTGAATAAACTATTGAAGCACTTTCAATCTCCGTATGATATTCTTGGGCAGTTAATCTTCCAGCAACTACTAAATTAGATTGAAAACTAACATCTCCACTCGCAGTTATATTTAATGCATCGTTTATACTATTACCATCTAAATCTAAAGTTCGAGTTGCTGTATGATTTCCTAAATTGTCACCACCCGCAACAGCAGCCGCTAATGAAGCAGATACATCTGGTATTTCTGGTAATGAAAATTTACCACCAATATTTGCAACACCATCAATCTCTAATCTACCAAATGAACCAGTTGATGTCGCTGAACCACTTATCTTTGTGCCAGTTCCGCCAAATATAACTTCAGTTTGAGATGTGTTACCAATTACAGTCTGATTGTCTGCTGTAGCAGCGGCATCATGTCCTATTACAATCCTGTTTGAGGCTGCAGTAGAACCTAAATCAGCACCTTGTCCTATTCCGATATTGAAATGACCCGTTTGATTACTATCAGCTGCATTTCTTCCAATACCTACATTACCAATACCCGTAGAGACTGATTGTAAAGCCCTATAGCCAACGGCAGTATTACCTGTGCAATTTCCTTGTGATAAATTTTCTTGTCCAATTGCAACATTGTGATCTCCTGTGGTTATCTGCGCACCCACTTGATAACCGATTAGGGTATTTCCACCAGCTCCACTTGCAAGTCCAACACCTGTATTTGAAAAACCAATTACAGTATTACTCGTAGCCTTTGTAAAATCTATTACTGCTTGTGAATCACTACCACGCAGTCGTAGTATACCAAACGAACCAGTTGATGATGCTGAACCACTTATTAATTCAAAACCACCAGTGCTAAAATTTGTTATTCTCGTGGAGAAACTTCCTGAATCTGTTTCGAGATTTGTTGTTCTGGTGGAGAAACTTCCCGAATCTGTTTCGAGATTTGTTGCTCTTGTGGCAAGACTTGACGAAGTATCGTGAAAAGCTCCACTAATAGCAGATGCTAACTGAGCACTTCCACTTACAGTTCCCGCAGCAGTCGAGTCACCACCACCACCAAATCCAGCAGTTGCAGCAGAAGCACTTACTGCCGTGTCCCAGTTGACTCCACCTTTCATAATGTGACCAAACGAACCTGTTGAGGTTGATGAGCCACTTATTTTTTGATTAGCTTGAGGCCAGTAAAATGAACTATCTGCTGTTCTTACTATTAAAGATGTATGGCTTTGAGCACCATTGTACATATAGAAATCATTTGCAACACAACCAGATATTGCTGGCGTGTCTCTATCTATACCAATTTCAAACTTTGAACTTCCAGCCTTTCTAAATTGAAAATATGCTAATCCAGTATCACTATCTATTATTGCTCCACCATCACCACTATTAGTATGTATGTCTAAATATGTTCTTGGTGTGTGATCCACATTTGATATACCTAGATAAGCATTTGATGAATGAAGTGTTAGACCTTTATCGTCATCATTATAAATCTTTACTCCAGTATCACCAGCAGCTTGTATTTTTGGTACATTTAAAGTATCGGCTACAATTCCATAACCAAACGAACCAGTTGAAGTTGCTGAACCACTTACTAATGAAACATCACCAGTACTGAAATTTGTTATTCTCGTGGAGAAACTTCCTGAATCTGTTTCAAGATTTGTTGCTCTTGTAGCAAGACTTGAACTTGCATCAGTAAATGAACCACTTATTCCAGCTGCCGTAAACGAAGCTGGTAGATTAGTTAGTTGACTTCCATCACCTAATATTAAACCAAACGAACCAGTTGAAGTTGATGAGCCACTTACTAATGAAACATCACCAGTACTGAAATTTGTTATTCTTGTAGCGAGACTTGACGAAGCATCGGTAAAAGCTCCACTAACATAAGTAGAAATTTGAGCGCTACCGCTTATTAATGTGTTTCCAAGTTCAGACTCGGCAGTTGTTAATCTTGTTGAAAAACTTCCACTATCAGCAGCCGTATCTGTTTCAAGATTTGTCGCTCTTGTAGCTAAACTTGAACTTACATCAGTAAAGGCACCACTTATTTCTGTTGATATTTGAGCACTACCACTTATTAATGTATTTGATAATTCTGATTCGGCAGTTGTTATTCTTGATGAAAAACTAGAACTAGCCGCTTCTAATGTGGTTGTTCTCGTGGAGAAACTTCCTGAATCACTTTTTAGATTCGTTACTCTTGTGGAAAAACTTCCACTATCAGCAGCCGTATCTGTTTCTAATGTAGTTGTTCTTGTGGAAAAACTACTACTATCAGCAGTTAAATTTACAGCAGTTAAATTACCACTAACAAAAAGTGATCCTGTAAATAAATGAGTATCAGTTATATCATCACCAAAAATAGTAGAACCACTACTAAATGATTGAGTCATATAAGTTACAGATGATGAAACAATATAATTTCTAGCAGTTATATCACCAGTCGTGGTTAATCCTGCAAAAGTTGGAGATGCTGATGTTCCTAATTCTTGGTCTAAATCTGTAATATTATCAGCTACGGTTTTATTAATTTCAGTTCCACCAATAGCTATAGTACTCGCATTAACTTCTAATCTACCGAATGAACCTGTTGAAGTTGATGAGCCACTTATTAATTCAAAATTACCAGTACTGAAATTTGTTATTCTACTAGAAAAACTACCACTATCAGATTTTAAATTAGTTACTCGTGTTGAAAATGAAGAACTAGCCGCTTCTAATGTAGATGTCCTTGATGAAAAACTACCCGAATCTGTTTTTAAATTTGTTACTCTTGTGGCTAAACTTGATGACGCATCATAAAAAGCTCCACTTACATAGGTAGCAATCTGAGCACTACCACTTATTAATGTATTTGATAATTCTGATTCAGCAGTTGTTAATCTCGTGGAAAAACTTCCACTATCAGCAGCCGTGTCTGTTTCAAGATTTGTTGCTCGTGTAGCGAGACTTGAACTCGTATCAGTAAAAGCCCCACTTACATAGGTAGCAATCTGAGCACTACCACTTATTAATGCATTACCAAGTTCTGATTCAGCAGTTGTTAGCCTTGAACTAAATGAACCACTATCGGATTTTAAATTCGTTACTCTTGTAGCGAGACTTGAACTCGTATCAGTAAAAGCCCCACTTACATAGGTAGCAATTTGTGCCGAACCACTTATTAATGCATTACCAAGTTCTGATTCAGCAGTTGTTAACCTTGAAGAAAAACTACCCGAATCTGTTTTTAAATTTGTTACTCTTGTAGCGAGACTTGAACTTGTATTGTGGAAAGCTCCACTAACATAAGTAGAAATTTGAGCACTACCACTAATTAGTGTTGGTTTACTAGTTACATTGGCAAATGTTACACTACCTGCTGTTACTCCCGATAAACCACTTCCATCACCACTATAAGTTGTTGCATTTACTCTACCGAATGAAGCAGTTGAAGTTAATGAACTACTTATGTGCCCACTAGCAGTTATATTAGTTATTGCTGTTACTGAATTTGTTGTTTTATTATATGTAAATCCAGCAGTACCACCCGTTACCCCACCATCATTAAACTGAACATGAGTATCTGAACCGGCAGGATCTGCAGTAGCAGTTAAATTAGTTAAACCACGACCATCTCCACTAAGAAAACCAAATGAAGCAGTTGAGGTTGCAGAACCACTAAAAAGTGTAAATTCATTTCCAGTTATACTACCACTAAAAGTAGTAAAAGAAGCCGTTTCAGCTATTACGGTATTCCACCTTTTCTCATCAGTTCCTAACTTACCTTCATTATTACCTCTTGGGACTATATTTTTAGTTGCCATACTAATCCTCTAAATAACTCACGGTTGAACCTGAAGTAAATAACATTACATTTCTTGGCATAACATCTCCATTAGAATCGACTTCCCATCTTCTATCTACTACATATTTTGCCGTAGTATCCACCAATACATAGTCATCACCATCTATTTCAAAAGCTTCTGATAAATTTTGATTAAAACTTAAAGCATCAGGTACGACACTTGTTAAATTACTACCATCACCACTAAAAGAATTTGCTGTAACTGTCCCATCAACTGATAAGGATGATAAACTGGCTTCTGAGCCAGAAACTATTACTTTTTTCCAACTTGGCATTTGAACTCCTATCGTGGTTGGTTACTCATTGTTGAGCCCACTTCTTCTATTTCAGAAGCCGACAATAAAAATTATTATTTATTTAAACTTTTGTAATACTCTTGAAGTTTTACAATTAAGTTATAAGTAAACTCAATCTCAACTCCCTTGAATTCTATTTGAGCTAATTTAGCTAAAATAAATTTAACCTCATCACTCGTTAAATCAAATTTTTTCTCATCAACCTTTTCAGGTTGTTTATTCTCCTTCCGAACACCTTGTTCCGAAACAGCTTTACTTAATGATCCCATTTAAAACCTCTTATTTAATTTTAACTTCCAGTATAAATGTATATCTCACCATCACTTGTTATATACATCTCCCCAACTCCATATTCAACATCATCACCATCTGGTACTGCTGTATCACCACCAACAGTAACAGTACCTACATATGAGGTTGGTGTTGCTGCAGTATCATCAGCCTTTACATCTTTAGCAACTGCCCATCTACCACCATTAATATTTTTTGTAGAATCAGTAGTAATCTCATGATACAAAGCACTTCCTGTCATAGCAGAACTTCCACTCTGTACTAATAATCCAGCATCTACAGGAGATTCCTCTGAACCAGAAGCAAAGAATCCAAATTGGTCTGCAATAACTAATGTTTCAGCAGCACTTTGAGAACCTGCTAAAGTTAAATTACCGGCAATAGTAACATTTCCACCAAATACATCTGGACCTGATGTAGTTGTTATTTTATTAAATGTTACATTATTACCCTGCCCAACTCCTTGAGTTGTTCCTGATCCTTCTAATGTTTTTACTCTTGAGGAAAATGAACCACTATCTGTCTTTAAATTTGTTACTCTCGTGGAAAAACTTCCTGAGTCTGATTTTAGATTTGTTACTCTTGTGGCTAAACTTGAACTTGTATCAGTAAAAGCTCCGCTAACATAAGTAGCAATCTGGGCTGAGCCACTTATTAATGCGTTTCCAAGTTCAGACTCGGCAGTTGTTAATCGAGTAGAGAAACTTCCACTTGCTGATTCTAATGTGGTTGTTCTTGTTGAAAATGAACCACTATCTGTCTTTAAATTCGTTACTCTTGTAGCTAAACTAGATGAAGCATCATAGAAAGCACCACTAATAGCAGATGCTAACTGAGCACTTCCACTTACAGTTCCAGTAGCGGCCGAACCACCCCCACCTTCACCGAAACCAGCAGCCGCAGCAGATGCACTAACTGCAGTATCCCAATTAACTCCACCTTTCATTATATGTCCAAATGAACCAGTTGAAGTTACTGAGCCACTAACATTTCCACTAAATTCTGCATTTCCATCATTTAAAACTAAACCACCAGAAATTGCTAATGAACCTGTAAATTGATGTGTATCACCACTATCATCACCGAAGATAGTTGAACCACTTTTTTCAGCGATGGTCATATTCGTTACAGAAGAACTGACAATTAATTCTTCCGCAGTTAAAGTTCCCCTAATTTCTACATCACCAGTTGAAAGTATTCCAGCAAATGTTGGACTTGCATCACTTTTAACTGATTGATCTAATCGACTTTCTGCCGTTGAAACTCGTGTAGAGAAACTTCCCGAATCAGATTTTAAATTCGTTACTCTTGTGGCAAGACTTGAACTCGTATCAGTAAAAGCACCACTTATTGCTGCTGATATTTGTCCAGAACCACTTATTAATGTATTTCCGAGTTCCGATTCAGCAGTTGTTAATCTACTAGCAAGACTCGATGACGCATCCGTAAAGGCACCACTTATTGCTGTGGATATTTGAGCACTACCGCTTATTAATGTGTTTCCAAGTTCAGACTCGGCAGTTGTTAATCTACTAGCTAAACTTGAAGAAGCATCAGTAAAGGCACCACTTATTGCTGTGGATATTTGAGCACTACCACTAATTAATGTCGGTTTACTACTTACATTTGCATATGTTACACTAGCAGCGGTTACATTACTAATACCACTACCATCACCACTAAATCCACCAGATGAAGTTACTTGGTTTAGTATGGCACTGCTGCCACTTACAATTATTTTTTTCCAACTTGGCATATTATCCTGTTCCTAAATAAAATTCATTTTCATCTGTATTATAATAAAAACCACCTTCAACTGCACTTGGCTCTTCTGTAAAACCACCTAAGTTCATAACACCCTTATCGTTTACTTCAAAAGCAGAAAAACTTCCTGACTTAATTAAGAAAAGGTCTTTTGTTACATTTGTAGGTGTTATGCTAAAATATGAATTATAAGTATCCCCACCAACATTTACAGATCCCAAACTGCCAGTGCCTTGGATTAAAAAATTTCCAGTTCCAGTTATATCATTACCATTTAAATCTAAATCACCACCGAGTTGTGGTGTGGCATCTTCATGGATATTACTTAGCCCAGATCCACCAGTTTCTAAATTACTATTACCCCAATATAAAGTTCCACCACGACTATGTAGTTTATTACCAGTTACGGATGTACCATTTTCTATTTCTAAAAATTCACTTGTGGTAAAACTACCAGACAATCTAAAATCATCTAATGTATTACCAAGCGCATCATATAGGGTTTTATCATCTGCGCGGACTTGTAATAAATGCTTAAAAGTATCGGATATATTAAGATTAGTTAAATCATATGCCATTTTAATCTAACCTTTTTATAACTTTATTTAGAAAAATATTAAAACCTTCTTGAATGTTAGCCTCTCTATAATAATTATGTAATACTTTAGAGAAACGAGACTTGTTTTTTACTAACATCTGTTTCGTAATTCCATTCTCCCTCAACATATTCATTAATTCTGTTTCAGGCGTAATCCTTTCGACCACAATTTTTGGTTTTAATGGTTTTTTATTCAATACTTCAACAGTTGCCTTTTTACTTGTTATGACTTGAAAAGTTTCTTCATAAGGTTGAAAATAAGCATCTTCAGCAATTACTTCTAATTCCATTTGACCAATCTGACCATCTTCGGATATATTTTTTAGTTTTGGAAATATTATCTCACCCTTTCCATTAGATTTAATCTTACCCTCAATCATTAAATTCTTATCATCAAACTTTAAAATAGCTCTTAATTTTGAATCTTTGATTGAAGCCCCTTCAAGAGCAACATTACACTCAAATAATTCTGTTTTATCTGTATAGAGTTTAAGCGACATTTATATTTACCATAGGTTTATTCAAGACTTCCTGAATTACTAAATCGATATCCGATAAAGCAATTTGAGTATTTGTTGGAATCTCAACTTTTTGTTTTATTTGATTTGATTTGACTTTCATTATCAATTCAATTACTTTTTTCTTCTTAGTTCTATCTTTAAATAAATCAGCATATATTTGTTCTCTTTGATATGCACCAGCTCGACCACCCAATTGATCTAATTCATAAGCAACACTAAAATCTGACCAAGTATAAGAGGCCAAACTCCAAGTTGTTGTTGCTGTTGTCCATGTGGTTGGCATAAACTTATCCTAATTATTCATATATAAATATCAATCTTATTTAATTAACAAATATTATTATGTAGCTTTAGCTGTTATTGTAGCATTATCTACTACACCTGTAGTAAGACCTTGAGAAGTAGCTGAAATAGGATTTATAGAAAGCCTTACATTACAACCTGTCTGTCCTGATGCCAATCCCACTTCCCATTTAAATTTTATATAGACTCTTGCACTTCCACTTACAGATATTGCACCGGTAATACCTGTAGCAGCCGTCCAACCACTTGCACCACCACCAGTTCCAGTAGTTCCTGGATCTGAAGATCCTATTGCAATAGATAATGTTCCATATGCAGGTGCACCTGTAATTGCTCCATGAAAATCTCCAAGAGCATTAAGTAATCTTATCATATAAGTGCTACTATATACAGCAGCAACTCCAGGTCCAGATGTGGCTGTAATTGTAAAATCAGGTAGCGTATCAAAAAAAGATGGTTCTGTAGCATCATGGTCGTATGAATAAAATTCGCTCATCGCGTGTGGTGTATTTCCATCAGGTCTATTAGCTGGTAAATTTCCTTTATTGGTATTCTGATCACCACTACTAATCTCACTACTGTCATCAAAATCATTATCGGATAATCCCCTCAAACTGATATCTGTTGCGCTATCTGGATTCATAGAAGAGTAATCATCTTCATTCTTTTCGGAATATATACCTACCATTGTTATTTGATTACCACTAGCTGGTACTGCCATCTTTTATTTCCTTGATTTGTAATTTTAATTCATCAATTTGTTTTTGTTGGTCTTTTATTCCTTCGATTAATAATCCAACTAATCTTTCTTGTCTAACACCTAAGTATCCATCGTTTCTTTCTTTCACTATTTGTGGTAATACTTTTTGAACATCTTGTGCTATAATTCCACTATCCAATGAACCACTTGGATAAGTATTTTGCAACCCATTCCATTGATATTCAACTCCACGCAATTGTTCAACTTTTTGAATTGGATTTTCAATTGTTTTTATATTATCTTTTAGTCGCTCATCCGAAGATGCATAAGCAATCACATCACCAGTCGC
>Ga0315316_10003849_pt1 | contig 10919 bp, 9 predicted proteins | sample M160m3416metaG_FD_203702 | JGI IMG/M metagenome (GOLD analysis project Ga0315316, IMG submission 203702) | Ammonia-oxidizing marine archaeal communities from Monterey Bay, California, United States - M1 60m 3416 | ecosystem: Environmental > Aquatic > Marine > Intertidal zone | place: USA... | reverse complement strand
ATTTTTAAACGAAGTGATTCATACCTAACAACATCTAACGTTCTAGCCCCCTCAGCAACTTGGCCAACTGTTTCTTTTGCTTGATTAAGCTTTAACCCATTACCAAGACTCACTCCCAGTTGAAAATTTCTTGAAAGAGATGATGTGCAAGTAGCAACAAGATCCCCCATACCGGCTAGTCCCAAAAATGTAATTGGATTAGCGCCTTTGGCAACAGCAAATCTGCTCATTTCTGCCATGCTTCTTGTTAAGATTAGCCCTAAGGCGTTCTCGCCGACGCCAAGTGAATCTGCAATACCGCATATAATTGCATAAATATTCTTCAATGCGCCAGCAAGCTCTACACCGTAAATATCAGAGCTTGAATATATCTTAAAAGTATCTGAAGAGAGGATTTTTTTTGTGCACTCAAGTAAATCAATGTCCTTACTTGCAATGACGGTGCCTGAAACTTTCTTTTCAGCTATTTCTTTAGCAAGATTTGGACCACTTAACACACCAACACTATTTGAGTTGTTAAAACAAAGATGTTCGCTAATCAAATCAGTCATTGTTTTAAAGGGATCATTTTTTATACCCTTTGTACAGGAAATGATCTTTGTATTATCTGAAATTAATGGTTTTATTCTTATTACAATTGCTTCAAATATTGAGCTTGGAGTTGCAATAAAAATGATAGATGCATTTTTTACTACACTCTCAAGATTATCAGATGCATTTATATTTTCTGATAACTTTAACTCTGGGTGATATGAAGTATTTGCACCTTCTGAATTAATTCTTAAAGCTTGCTCGGAATCTCTTACCCATAAAGAAACTTTATTTCCATTAGATGCTGCAATATTAGCTATAACAGTTCCAAAACTCCCTCCTCCGAGAACTGCGATGCTCTGATTATCTAAATCCATTATGATAAATATTTATCAAGCTGCCTTAAATACTTAGCTGGATCTTTTGGAGATCCGCCCTCTGCTATAACCGCATAGTCATATAGAAAATCTACAAACAAATTAAATTGTTTGCCTTTTAAATCCTTCAGCCTCTTTGAAAGTTTATGCTTTAGGTTAATTTCAAATATAGGTTTGTACTCACCAAGATCTTGGCCGGATGCTTCAAGAATTTTTCTTAACTGTGCACCTGGTTCATTGTTTGGTAGTCTTAAGCAAGATGCTGAGTCAACAAGCCTTGAGCTAATTGCAACATCGGAAACTCTATCCTCAAGTTGCTTTTGAATTTTTCCTATAAAATCTTGGTCAGATTCTGATATTTCAGGCTTAGAGTCAACTTCCTGAATGTCCTTAGCAACATTCACTAACTCTTTTCCTTTGTACTCCATTAGTGTGGCCATAAGCCACTCATCTATTCTGTCTGTTAAAAGAAGGACCTCTTTATTTTCATTTTTGAGACCTTCTATGTGAGGTGAGTTCATTGCCGCTTCAAATGTATCTGCAACACAATAATAAATCTTATCTTGATCATCAGAAGCTCTTTCTAGATAGGAATCTAATGTTTGATCTGGAGTTGGATTGCTGTTTTCAGTAGAAGAAAATAACATCAAGCTAGATACTAATTCTTTGTTTTCTAAATCTTCAGCAGGGCCTTCCTTAAGCACTAAACCATACTCTTTCCAAAAATTCTGATAATTCTCAAAATCATCTGTTTTTAATTTCTTCAAGCTATCAAGCAATCTTTTTGTAATACCTTTTCTAATGGTATCTACCAAGACATGATCTTGTAGTATTTCACGAGAAACATTTAAAGGAAGATCACTTGTATCAATAATACCTCTGACAAATCTTAAATAAAGTGGAAGAAAGTGGCTTGCATCATCCATTATGAAGACTCTTTGTATATAAAGCTTAACTCCCCTAGGTGACTCTCTATTCCATAAATCATAGGGAGGCTTTTTAGGTATATATAAAAGGTTCGAGTACTCATTCTTACCCTCAACTTTATTGTGAACCCACATCAAAGGCTCATCTTGGTCAAAAGAAATGAATTTATAAAAATCTTTATATTCTTGTTCTTTGATAGATCTTTTAGGTTTAAGCCATAGCGCTTCAGCCTCATTCACACGCTGCGACTCTCCTTCGCCATCGATTATATTTAGTGGAAAGTTTATATATTGTGAATACTTCTCTAGTAAAAACTTCACTCTTCCTGGTTCTGAGAATTCTTTTGACTCCTCATTTAAGTAAATAATTATATCGGTACCATTAGATGATTTTTCAATTTCTTTGAGCTTGTATTTTTCTTCACCTGTGCTTTCCCACATAACTCCTATATCAGATTGCTCATGAGCAGATTTTGAACAAACCTGAACTTTGTCTGCAACCATAAAAACTGAGTAGAAACCAACACCAAATTGACCTATTAAGTTAGAGTCTTTGCGCTTGTCACCACTTATATTCTCAAGGAAATTTGCTGTTCCAGACCTGGCTATAGTTCCAATATTACTAACGACCTCCTCCTCATTCATACCAATACCATTGTCTGAAATAATAATTTTATTATCATTTGTATCGATTGTTATATCGATTTTAAGATTCTTGTTGAACGAGGAAAGCTTCTCGTCGCCAACTGATTCGAATCGCAATTTATCAAGAGCATCTGATGCATTTGATACAAGTTCTCTAATGAAAATTTCTTTATTAGAGTATAGGGAGTGAATCATCAGCTTTAAAAGCTGCTTTGTCTCAGTCTGAAATATTCTAGTTTTTGTTTTAGCCATATTTATTTCCTTAGGTATATAAAGTAATTAAGTATTAATTGGGAAAATTCAAGCTTGTGCTTATGAATTTATTATCCTTACGAGCTGTGTAAGAGATATGAGAAGAATGATAATAGTATTAGCAACACTCAAGTTATGCATCCATTTAAATAAATTATCCCATCCCCTGTCTCGAGCAAAATTAGTAATAGGGATAATCGCATAGCCAATAAAGGCTAAGATTGAAATTGATAAAGCCATGTAGAGATCAAATGACTCAAACCACAAAAAAGATATCAGGCTTGAAATTAAAGAAATTAGCAAGATCAATAAATAGTATCTTGGGAATATTTTTCTTAAAAACTTTGATGCGCTCTCGTCATCAAGCACCTTAAATACAACTGGTGCTGTCAGTAAAACTTGAGCAAATATGATTCCAAGAACTAAAGAGTAGCTTAGAATTAGAAGACTTAATATTATTATATTCATATTAAAAATGGCGGTCCGACGGGGAATCGAACCCCGAACACCGCCGTGACAGGGCGGAATTATAACCGTTTAACTACCGGACCACTTAGTTGAGTGAATAATATATATTTATAAATAAAATTCAACTCAAATGGTGGGTGATGACAGGTTCGAACTGCCGACCCTCTCGGTGTAAACGAGATGCTCTACCAAACTGAGCTAATCACCCCACTTTGTTCATAACTTTTTTACAAATAGTCATAAACTATAGAGCATTATAGAAACCTTATTTATTTTGTCTATTGTTTTTTTATGATCTAATTTTTTTTGATTAGGCTTTATACAAGTCACTTTGTAGCAATATTTAGTCTTGCCAAATATATGCCAAACAGAGCAATAAAAATAAACACTAACTGTGAAGTATTTATTAATTCATTAAAAATATATGCAGCTAAAACCGTAGCAGTTAGTGGTTGAAGTAAAAGCCCTATTGACCCATCGGAAGCTGAAATATTAGATATGCCATATGTTATTAAAAACTGTCCGCCAAATTGACACAATAATGCAAGCAACAACAAATTAAACCACTCAAATTTTGATGCTGGTGTTGATATACCCGACTCAAAAAAGGCAAATGGTAAAGAAAATAAACAACAAAACATAGTTGTATAAAAAATAATACTTAGCGCGCTTTCTTTACCAAGTCTAGATATGACAAGCAGATAAACAGCATAGAAAAATGCTGCAAATAGACACATTAGATCTCCAATAATTTTCCCATTAATATAATTATTAGAAAAAAATACTAGCCCTGCTATACCTATATAAGTAATTGAAAAAGATATTAAGAATTGTTTTTTTAAGTGCTGTTTAAAAATAAAAAATGTCAGCAATGCAACAAAAATTGGCGCAGAGTTAATAATAATTGTTGCATTAGAAATTGAGGTTATTCCCATGCTCCAGTGCCATAAAATCAAATCAATTGTAAAACCAGCTGAAGCTACTGCAGTATATAAAATCGTAGATTTGTTTTGCACCTTAAATGAAAACCTTTTGTTGATAAATAAATTTAAAAGCACGAGAAAAGGAAGTGTTAAAAGCATTCTATAAAAAAGTATCCACGAGGGTGATAGATCGCTCCATTTTACAAAAATAGGAGCAAAGCCAATTAAAGTTGCCCCTAACGCAAGCAATAAAAAGTAATTAGCTCGATGAATATTGAAAGGCATAAAGTATAATCGTTAAATGGATCAAAGCATTGTAGAACAGAATAATGAAATTATCTCAGTAAGTGAATTAAATAATGCTGCAAAAAGACTCCTAGAACATAACTTTAATAACGTTTCTGTACTGGGAGAAATATCCAATCTCTCGCAACCTTCATCTGGTCATATTTACTTCTCATTAAAAGATGAAAGTGGTTCAATTCGATGTGCAATGTTTAGAAATGCTAACTCTAGGCTTAAATTTTCTCCAAAAAATGGAGACAAATGCATACTTACTGGTCAAGTAAGCATTTATGCTGCAAGAGGTGATTATCAATTAATAGCAAAATCAATGCGTTTAGCCGGAGCCGGTGATTTGATGCAGCAATTTGAGATGCTTAAAAATAAATTAGATACCGAAGGCTTGTTTGATTTAACAAAAAAAATGCCTTTTCCAAGATTCCCAAAACATATTTGTATTGTCACTTCCTCATCAACAGCTGCCTTTCAGGATATTCTTTCCTCGCTTAAAAGAAGGTGTCCTTTTGCTAATATTTCTATAAGTGAAGCAGTGGTTCAAGGGGACTCAGCTTCAAAAACAATTATTAGCGCTCTTAAAAGAATTCAAAAATTTAATGTATCAAATAATGATAAAGTTGATGCTGTGATAATTACTCGTGGTGGTGGGTCTATAGAGGATTTATGGTGTTTTAATAACGAGGATTTGGCAAGGGCCATATATAACTTTGAGATTCCAATAATTTCTGGAGTTGGTCATGAGATTGATTTTACAATCACTGACTTCGTAGCGGATATGAGAGCGCCTACTCCAACTGCTGCAGCTGAAATAATAACCGAAGATTATTTTAGGCTGAGTGATATATTAAACAACCTCCAGGATGAATTTATCTCAAGGCATGGAAAAATAATTGAGAAAAAAAAGAGAACTCTTGAGCTGCTTAAGGCAAATCTTAAGAACCCAGTTTCTATTTTAAGAGAAAAAATACAAAGAATTGATAATTTAGAGCTGCAAATGAAAAGGTCTCTAAAAAGCTCTGTTTACAAAAACGCTCAAGATCTTAAATTTCTAACAAAGGTTCTGCAAGAAAGAAACCCTTCAGACCTTATAAAAAAACTATTAGAAAAAACTAATTCTCACTATCAAACTCTACTTGTAAATATGAAAAATGTTTCTGTTTCAAAAAAATATAGAGTTGATCAAGTTCAAAAAAACCTTCAAATACTCAATCCTTTGGCAATATTAGATAGAGGGTATTCAATTATTCATAATAAAGATGGTGAGGCAGTAAAAACTAGCTCAAATGTAAAACTAGGTGAAGAGGTTCTTGCAAGATTTGGGAAGGGTTCAGCTAAATTAAAAATTCAAGAAATTGAAGATGATTAAAAAAATATTTTTTCTAACTTGCATTTCATTTAGTTTTTCAATTTTTGCAGAAAATAAAATTAGCGGCATATCAGGTGAAATTATTATCTCTCCTTTGTCTAAAATTGATTTTAGTAATAAGCAAATTTTCTATGCAGAATATGATGAAATCAGATATGCAATTATTGGCATGCCCTATTCTCTTCAAGAAAAAATTATAAGTATTGGAAATAATAAAATTACCGTACTCCCAAAAGATTATGGTGAATCTAGAATTAATATAGCTGATTCATCTAAGGTTATGTTGAGCAAAGAGAATGCGTCAAGGGCAACAAAAGAGGCGCTTTTAATCAAAAAAAATATTGCTTTATATTCTCACAAGTCTTTATCAGATCTAGACTTCAACTTGCCTGTAGACGGTATTATTTCAAGCAGATTTGGGAAGAAAAGATATATAAACGATATCCCTAGATCACCACACATGGCGCTTGATATTGCCGCACCAAAGGGAACTTCTATCTTTTCACCATCTGATGGTAAGGTAGTTCTTGTTGGTGATTTTTTCTATGGTGGTAAATATGCATTACTTGATCATGGCATGGGTCTACTAACCTCCTATAGCCATATGAGTGAGATTCTTGTTGAAGAGGGTATGGTAATTAATAAAGGTCAAGAAATAGGTTTAGTTGGATCAACAGGAAGAGTTACTGGGCCTCATCTTCATTGGACTGTTTATCTAAACAAGGAAAGAGTTAATCCTGAATTATTCTTGAATAAAAATATTATTAAAACGATTTCTAATTTCTAACTTCAGAAAGAATTGCATTTAAGGTTTCAGCTGTTTGTGGCTTGAACAATGATTTAACAATAACCCCTTCTGTGTTAATAAAATATGTAGCAGGTAGTGTCTGCGGAGATTCCATACCCCAAATATCTCCAGGATATGTCAACATAGAAGGTATATCGACACCAAATCTTTTAATTTGTGGCTCTAAGTCTTCAATTTCAAGCTGGTCAAAATTAAAGGCATAAACGTTTATGTCTGTATTTTGATTTGCAAAGTCGACCAGTTCTGGCATTTCCTTAAGGCATGGTGGGCACCAATCAGCCCAGTAATTAATCACTAACCATGATTCGTTAAGCTTAGACAATGATGTATTGTTTCCATTGTGAACTTCGATATCATTTTTCTGACATCCAATTAAACACAATATACATAATGAAGATATAATTAATTTTTTCATACACAACATTTTAAACTAAAGTTATATATATGGATAAGAGATTTTTATTAATATTGTTTTATTCCACTTCTGGCTCTACTAAAAAATTAGCACACGCAATAGCAGATGGTGCGGAAGAATTTGGTATGAATGTAAAAATAAGAACCGTTCCAAGAGTTTCATCTAATATTGAAAAAACAGAGCCATCTGTTCCAGTGGAAAATGAAATTTATTGCACCAAAGAGGATCTCGTTGAATGCTCGGGATTGGCTATTGGATCTCCAACAAGATTTGGCTCGATGGCATCATCTTTAAAATACTTTTTGGATTCTACTGGGGATATTTGGTCAACAAATCAACTTGTTGATAAGCCTGGGCTTGCATTCACATCCACAGGTTCAATGCATGGAGGCCAAGAAATAACTTTGTATAATTTAATAACATTTATGCTACATCATGGAATGATAATTCAAGGAACCCCCTACTCCTTCAATGAGCTTAACGATACTAAATCTGGTGGAACACCTTATGGACCATCACATGTTGAGAGTTTTAATTCTAGCTCAGAACTAACGCCTCATGAGTATCAAATAGCAAAAAAATCAGGGTCTAGATTGGCTAATCAAATTCTAAAGATGACAAAATGAATCTTTCTTTAAATCAATATAAAAATATAACAATCTGCTTATCTTTTTTGTTGATTATTACCAAGTTTTTAATATACATGACAGGAAGAATTACTTTGCTTACATTTATCATTTGGTCTATGCCGATAATAATATTTATAGCTAGAGCGGCAATAAATTCAGCAAAATCCTATCAAGTTTTTTGTTTTATATTGTTGATCTATTTTCTATTTGTTTCTTTAAGAGTTTTTGGAATGACATTCTTTTATATGGATGTGGTTGAGCTAATTCTTATAATATATCTTTTTATTCATTGCTTGTTTGGTCCTAAGAAAATTAATTTTGTAAAGTAACCTTTACATTCAAAATCTCTTACCTTATCATTTATCCACAATTTTTATGGAGTTATAAATGAGCAAATCAAATTCAATATGGAAACAGGCTGATAGTTTTTTAGCTATGACAAGGAAAATACTTGTAAATGGTGTAACTGCTATAGTCTTAATAGCAATAACTTTCTCATTTATAGGTGGTATATTTGCCTCTTTTGGAGAATCTGAAGAGGTTACAGCAGAAAATAAGGTTTTATGGTTTAAGCCAATTGGAGTAGTGGTAGACACTGAGGTGGTTGGTTCTAACAACGTTTCAATTGAAGGTTTGTTAAATGGTGGTTCTAATGCTGAACAATATGAATTACAAGACCTTTTGGATGTCCTCAATGCAGCTGCAACTGATGATGATTTAAGTGCTGTGTATGTGAATGTTTCTCAGCTTGGTATGTATTGGGCTTCTGCATTTAAGATTGCTGAAGCAGTTAAAAATGTTAAAGATAATGGTAAAAGAGTGATTGCATATGCTGAGCGCTATGGAAATAACGCCTACCTTATAAGCTCACAAGCTAATGAGGTATTGGTGAATGAGTATGGAGGAGTAGAAGCATTCGGTTTTTCAAGGAAAAGAGAATACTATGTTGATTTATATGAAAATATAAAACTAAACTATAACGTTTTTACTGCTGGGGACTTTAAATCTGGTCCTGAACCATACACTCGAGATTCTATGAGTGAAAATGACAAGATTGCATGGAATGCATTCGCAGAACCTATGTGGGAAAAAATGACGTCTATGATGGAATCAGGCAGAAAATTACCAAAGGATACTATTCAAAACTATGGTGATAATGCTCATGTGTTGTTTACTGAGAACCCAGAAACGGCTGAGGTTGCGCTAAATTTAGGTTTAGTTGATAAAGTGGTCACAAGAGAAGAAATTAGAAATTACATGTTTGAGCAATTCCCTAACGAAGAAGATGATATGTATGCATTTCCAGACAGCATATCCATATATGACTATCTAGATACTATTGAAGCTGATGCAAGTAAATCGTCTAATAAGATTGCGGTTGTTAATATTGAAGGAGCAATCATGACTGGAGAAGCAGCATATGGTATTGCTGGCTCAGATACTATTGTTAAAAATATTCAGTCTGCAACTAAAGATCAAGATATTAAAGCAATGGTTTTAAGAGTTAATAGCCCTGGTGGAGATGTTTGGGCTAGTGAGCTGATTACAAATGCATTAAAAGAATTCAAGGATTCTGGCAGACCAGTGGTGACTTCAATGGGAGATGTAGCAGCATCTGGTGGGGTGTGGGTGACAACCAACTCTGATGAAATATGGGCTGAAGAAAATACTCTCACTGGTTCAATTGGTGTATATGGAATTATCCCTACTATGGATGGTTTATACGATTGGGCAGGCATATCAGTAGATGGTGTGAGTTCAACAAAAGCTGGTGAATGGGATGAAAGAGAGGCTATGCCAGACTATGTAAAAAATATAATTCAATCAAATATAGATAACATATATAAAAAGTTTGTAACCAAAGTAGCAGAAAATAGAGACATGGCTTATGTTGATGTTCTTCCTATAGCGGGTGGAAGAATTTGGTCGGGAGTTAAGGCACTTGAATTAGGTCTTGTTGATAAAATGGGTGACCTAGAAGACGCTTTGTCATCTGCAGCTGACATGGCAGATATTGAGGATTATTCAGTTAAAACTTACAGAAAAGAATTAGATCCTTTAGATGCATTTTTACAAGAGGTTCTTGAAAATATTGACTACCAAGTTAAGGTTGATCCAAGCATAAAAATCCTATTAAATAAGACTTCTAAGTATTCAAAAATTATTAGCCTAGAAGATGAAAGTATCATGGCTTATTGTTTTGAATGTGATGCTATAGAGAATCTTTAATTAAAGGAATTGTTATTTTTCTTTTAAGCTCCATCGAGAGGCTATCAAGTCTCTCGATAATTCCGACTAGGTCAGACAGATTTCTCTTTGTGTAAGAAAGTAAATAATTAGCCTCCCTCTCACCAAGATTAATAGACCTAGAATGTGCAATATGCATTAGGGCGCGATTGAGGTTGTTGTCCTGAACTGAAAACATTTCATATGAATCTAATTTTCTAATTCTTGAATCAAGATCAGGCAGTGAAAAATTAGGCGTTCCAACATTAATTGAAGCTGAAAATACTAACCTGCAATTAGTGAGTGATGCATTGTTAATTAGATTGAATAAGGCTACCTCCCAGTCCATTATCCCGGCTATCTCGTCAACACTATCAACACATACTAAATCTGCCTCATGTGTACCGTCTATAATATTGGTATCATAATTTTTAATATCTGAAAGCGGAATATATAAAGAGGATTTATTTAAATCGCTATAAAAACTTGCTAGTGCCTGTAATAAATAAGTTTTTCCAATATTTGACGGCCCATATATAAAAATATCATCGCCTTCAATTAGCCTCAAACTATTTACCAAGTCAGTATTTTTGTTATCGCAAAAAAAACCATCAAAGGATGATTTGAAAGTCTTCTCCCATGGAAAAGTTAATTGTTTTGGATTAGGCATTATGATTTTTTTTAAGTGCTTTGAACCACGACCTGGCATAAATATATAAACTAATAAGAGTAAAAATAGAGACAATAAGCCCAAGCCATTCAAGGCTAAAATCAAATGATAGGCTTTTAAATACAAGAATTAATATAATATAAATTACCTGCAAGACGGTTGTTATTTTTCCAGCAAAATTTGGCAAAGGTGTTCCAGTTTCCAGTATTGTCATATGAACTGATGCGCCCAAAAGAATTATTACGTCCCTAGCCAATAAGATAGAGAATACATAAAAAGGTAAAAGGTCATTTATCCATAAAATAAAAATTGAACCGGATAAAAGAAGTTTGTCTGCCACAGGATCTAAAATTTTACCCAAGTCTGTTTGCCAGGACATTCTT
>Ga0315316_10003848_pt1 | contig 10919 bp, 6 predicted proteins | sample M160m3416metaG_FD_203702 | JGI IMG/M metagenome (GOLD analysis project Ga0315316, IMG submission 203702) | Ammonia-oxidizing marine archaeal communities from Monterey Bay, California, United States - M1 60m 3416 | ecosystem: Environmental > Aquatic > Marine > Intertidal zone | place: USA... | reverse complement strand
TATCAACTCTCATTTTATCTGCAGATGGAAATTGACCATCAGATGGTAGATAAACTTCATCACCACCTGCTAATTCTGAATCATATAATGCCATTTCTGCCATATTTTTCATCAAACTTCTTGCACCTTCAGGATCTGCTTCGTGTATCCCTCTTGCCATATCAGAATAACTTTGTTCAACTATAGCTCTTCGTTCTTCTGGTTTTATTTTATCATATCTTTTAGCGATATCTTCCATTGTTTTTTTATGACGTTGTAGTGCTTTTCTAAATTCTGGTTTAGACGTACCTTCAGATTCTAATTCTTTACAAACTTGAATAGTTTTATCTAAAGCTTCATTTTCACCTACTGATTGTCTAAAATATTCAGTTGAGTATTTATTACTTGGTCTCAAAAGGTTTCCATCATCACCGACAGGACCAAATACCTGATGAAATCTTTCTTTTAATCTATTATAAGGTTTATTTGAAAATAATTTTTTAACTCCGATATCGTCTTTTGCTTTTCTAACAGTTTTAAGTTCTGGTTTAGAAGCAGCAACTAATCTATTTTGAGCCTTCTTTTTTATGTTTCCTAATTCTTTTAATGGAACATAATTATTTAACACTTTACTCATTTCATTAATAAGTGCATTACCTTCACCTAATATTTTTCTAGAATTACCTGCAAGTATACCTACATATAATTTACTACCACTTTGATTTTGTGATAATTGATATTTTTTTGTAAGTTCTTGAGCTTTTTGTTTTGTTGGTTTTTTTAAAAAATCTTCCATCTCTGGTTGGAAATTTTCCATATTCTCTGCATCACCATCACCTATGTCACCTTTTTTAAGAGCGGTATCAATTTTTGCTTCAACACCAAATTTTGGATTATTTAATTTATCAATAGCAACACTATTTTTAAATTTCTTTTCTTGATCTTTCTCTCCTTCAGGTTCACCTACATCTCTTTGATAATCAGGATTAACATCTGTGTTGTGGTTTTTACCTCTATCTGCTACAGCGTCTTTACTTACTACGTTTGCTTTAGGTTCTTCTTTTTCTTTCTCTTTATCATCTTTATCATCATCTTTTTTATCACCTACAGGCTCAAGTTTACCATCAACATTTGTATGTGTTGTAGGTCCACCTTTTTCTTTTCCCCAATTACCATATCCCAATGATACTAATCCTAAATCTTTTGCTTGTTTTTTGACTCTTGGGTCTGTAGGTGCTTCAAACAAAAGAGTTTTGATAGCAAAGTCAATATCTTCTGTTAACATACCTTGTTCTATTAGATAGTTTTGTAGGGCATACACGTGTTCTTCATTAGTGAAGTCGGGTACTGCATAGTACTTATCTGCGAAATCGTTAAATAATTTATTCCAATCAAACATTAAAATTTCTCCGTAATATCGGCAAGCTCATCATAGTTGTTCCCCCATGCAGCTTTAACTGGATACTTACCTCTCTCTAAAACTTTCTTTATCTCTGTAAGAAGTGGTAGTCCATCGTCAATGTGCATATCAAACAGAAATGAATCATAACTATATAATACAAACTTACTCTTATATTTTCCCATTATTTTTCTTACATCCTTTATAACTAATGCATTCGATTCTGTCTCAAGTAACTGAATATAATAGTTAAATAACTTATTTGCGTTAAAATCATTTCCTCTTATTTGTCTACTATAAATATCTGATTTGATAAAATTCTCTTGCTTATAGAGTTGCCAAAGCTTATCTGTAAACTCTCTTACCTTACCGAAATACTCTATACTCTCTGCTATATCATCAGGAATAAAACCATATAGATATTGGAATGAAAGACTTTTTGCTTCCTTATAACTTATATCAAATCTATCTGCGAAATGTTGATGAACTGATTCGTCTGAAAACTTATAACCAACTTTCTCTGCAATCAATCTCAAGTGATATGCATCATAATCAAAATCAACTAATTTACCTTCACTACCAAACCTACTAATAAACTTTGCTCTACTACCATCACTTTTGTTTAGTGCCGCAAAGTTAATTCCACCAAATCTATTGGATGGACGACCTGTAGATGTGAATGGATTATACTCTGAATACACCATTCCATCAGTTGTTTGTAGTCCATTTTTTTCTATGTATGTAAAGTTGTCAAACATATCGTTGTTATATGTCAAGATGTCAGGAGTAGGGTATTTTGAGACGATAACCTGCATCTCTGTTGCTATCTTGTATAAATGACGAGCAAATCTCATAATAGGTATAGAAGAGTTTATATTACTTTTCTCATAATGTTTCATATGATAATGTCGGATTATATCATCAGAATATAAATCAAGATTAGTTTTCTCACCTGTATTCCAATAGTTGAGTAGATTTACATCGATAAGATTATTTAATCCAGTAAGGTGGTATGCTTGTTTTTTATCAAGGGTATAGACATTTTTATTCTTATTTCTTAATATGGTTAAATCACCAAGTTGTAGACACAATCCATCGGTATGATTGAATGGTAATACATATGCACTATTATCAACTAATAAAAAAAGAAAGGATAGTTTTGTTTCTACTGGATGTTTTTTGTGGTCGGTAGGAATAGGGATTGCGACAATCTCTTTTGCTTTCTCATAATCGTTCAAGAAAGCATTAAACTCGGAACTATTCTCTATGAATTTCAATGTATAACCTTTATATGGTTATAAATATCAACCCTCTTTCCCAAATTCAATAAAATTATATATCTTCATTCGAATTTGTGGGAATGTTTTTTCTAGCTCAAGGGTGTTTTTTAAGTTTAATCTTTTTTGTTCCTCTATATCCTCATCTAAAGACCATCTCATTTTTACTTTATTGTATATAGCATCTGCACCAACAAAATGTTTTTTTGCAACTTCTATAACTGATGCTTTATCGTCTGATGCTAATTGCATAAAATATCTTGTAAAAAATCCTTTTTTGTATTCTGATTTTTTCGGTTCTACTTTTTGGTTTTTAAAATATTTTGACACTTTTGGATTGTAATTTTTAGCTTGTAAATAACCCTCTAATGGTGTTATGTTTTTTAAACGAACAATTCTTTTTGAAAACTTCTCTGGTTTATTTCCTGTTTGATAAATCACAGCTTTATTTTTAGTTATTATTTTATGATACACAAATCCACTTGGAACAAATAACGTTGAATCAGAACCAAATACAAATTCTTTCATATCTGTTATTCCAGCTGAAGTTTCTAGTTGTTCTATTCTTTTATCGTTTTGTAGTATAGCCATTATCCACCTATTTTCTCTATATTATCTGTGCCTATTTCCTCTTGTGTTCTAGTATCTGGTTTTTCTTCTTTTTTTGGTCTGTAAGGTGATTCCTTTTTACCTGCAGTTTTATTTAAATAATCTATAAATGATGTGTATGGAGGACCATCTACTTCTTTCTTTTTTGGTGATATTGATTGAATAGGACCAACAAGTTCTGTCATAGGTGATTCTTCTTCTAATTTTTTTATTTTTTCAGCAGTTGTTACCTTTTCACCAAATCCATAATCAATTCTCATCAAACCTCTCAATGTAGTTTTCCATCCTGCCGAATCTAACTCATGTGCTACATCCATTATCTGAAATACACAGGCTTTCCTATATCTACCTGGAATGTAAGTGCTTGAAAATGCTTCACCTGCAAATATTGCACCAGTTCCATCTATCGTTAATGATAATTCTATCGGTGTCATAATATCTTTTGTTCTTTGTAACGAATCTGGTTTTTGCTTTAGAAAATACATCATTGGATTTCTAAAATGTTTTTTCATAACACCTTTTTCTGTATATAGGTATCTAAAATCATCCCAAGTATCAATCCAACTAGCTATTCCTTTTAAGGTTTGCCCAGTACCTGGTAAAAGTTGTTCAACCACAGCAGCTGCACTTGGAATAAATTTATCAGACCACCAACTTGCCATTGTATCCATCACACCGTCTTTTTCTTCACCTGTTTCAGCATCTATGTGAGGAACACCATCTTCTAAAATTTCCATTATTTGTTTTTCAGTATAGATTTGTATAACTTTTTCTATATTAATATCTATACCTTTAACTTGATTTGGATAAATACTGTCAGGACTTAGCTCTGGTACTAAAAATTTACCATTTATTTTTTCAGGATTTGCATTATAACCAAAATTAGGATAGTCTGAGTTTCCTATAATTCTTGCCATGTTCTTTAAAATTACATCTCTTGGATTTTTTGGTTCTTCTAATCCTGCATTGAATAATTTACCTATAGCTTTAGCTGCGGGATCTAATGTTAAATCTTCAGCTGCAGCTTCTGCACTACCTAAATTTCTTCCATAAATTGCTGCAGTAGCCATCTGAGATGGTAGTTTTGTAACCATATTTTGATTATATACTATAGAATTAATTTGCCAAGTTGGAAATATCATTAAACCATCATTCTTATAATTATCTGTTACTTCACCTGTATTTAAATCTATACTTTTATTATTTAGTAAATTTTTTACTGGTTGGTCTGTACTACTATCTTCAACAATTTTAGCTTGAAAAGGATTGTCTTGGTCGGTGGTTAATTTGAAATCCCAAACACTACCACAAGCATCACTAACTCTTTTCATTAAATTCATTAAACCATCTTCAAGTGTATTAGCTCTACCCATCTCTTCTTGTATAATATCGGAATGAATAAGTAAATTTCTTAAATAACCTTTACCTTTAACTGATTTATCTTTTGTTATTTCTTTAGCATATCTTTTAATTGAACTATACTTACCAATTTTTGTTGGTTGTTCAATTTCTGGTGAAACAGAAAATGCTGGTAACTCTCTTACTTTTTCTGCTAAACTCATAATTGTCATTCTCTTAGAAACAATCTCTCCAGTTTGAGCAGCTTGGTCTGCACTCCTTTTTGCTTGCATTGGTTTCTTAAATTCCATATCCATTGGCCATTGACCTGGTATTATCACTTCTTGTGCATTTAAAGTAAGTAAATTTTCAGTATCATTATTAATTTTTACACTTTCAAAATATTTTATACCATCTTTTTCTTCAAAACTATCTTCATCTACTGAACGAATTTGGTATCCTATCTTACCATCATGGACTTTTGATATAAATCGATTTAAAATATTATCTTCAAACCAACCATACGTCACATAAGGACCAAGATATGCTTTATCAAAATTACTATTACTACCACGATATGTTCTTTGAACAATTATTGTATCCTTATACTCTTCGTTTTCACCAACTATAGCATTAAAAATATCTGCGTCACCACCTGCACCTAAAACACCACCATCAGCATATTTGTATTTCAAGTCTAACAATATCTCAGTTAAATTTTCAAATAGTATCTTTGGTGGTAAGTTTTCGATACCACCTTTTTTAGCTATTGAACCATTTTCACCACTAGTACCTAAACCTTGAGTTTTTAAAGCTTTTTGTATGTCTGCGTTTTCTCTTATATTTTTAACTTCAGTCTCTCTACTATCAAAATAAGCTCTTTGATTTCTGATTTGATTTCTTAAATCAGCTGGTATTTCAAATGCAGCAGTTGATTCAGAATCACCTAGTGGTGCACCAAAAACACTTGAAGCAGGTGATACTATTTCAGTTTGACAATCAAATCCACCATCATCTCTACCAGTCCATGTAAAATTTTTAACAATACCATATACTAATTCTTGATTACCTTTTCCTTTTTTTCTAACTACTTTACTTAAATCACCTATTTTTCTAGCATTTAAACTTGACCAATTATTATAAATAAATTCTTCTGGTTTATGACCTGGCCACATCCAACCAAACTCTAATGCTATTGATGCTCCAGGGGATAAAAAATATGGTGTTAATCTTTCTAATGTTTCAAAATCCCAACATATCCATTTTATATCAGCACTTCTAATAGCTTTAGTTTGACCTTGTATTCTTGTACTAATACTTTTCAATCCTGCTATTGGTCTATTGTAATTATCTGTTTGATATACTTCAGCAAACTCACCACGTAACTTTCCTGCTATTTTTTGTGAGTTACCTGCTCCTGTTAGTGGTTCACTTACCGATAATCTATCACTACCTATTATTTCTTCACCTGCTGAAATAACTATTGGTTCTTTTGGTGCATCTTTAGGTGTTGATAACGAAATCATTCTAGCCCAAGTGGTTCTAGATTGCATATAATTACCCTTATCACCTGATAAGGGTTCTTGAACTGGACGTTCTTTCTTACCTGATTGTTTTATTTTTTCTATTAGAGTCTTTTGAACTTCTTCGTCAATTGGTTTTAACTGAATCATTTTCTACTCATTGATTGCATCAAAATTAGCAAGTATTTTTGGTAAGTTTCCTGGAATTCTTATTTGAAAGTTTGGATTTAATACTGTTCTACCCTTACCCAAACCATTTGCTTTTGCAATAATCCACCATAAAGATACATCCTTATAATATTTAAAAGCTATATTTTCTAATCTATCACCATCTTTAGGATAAATAAATTCATCTTCGTCTGATAAAGGTATTGCAGGATATAGAGTTGATACAAGAACTCTTTGTCCTTTTTTATTTATTCTTAGTGGTATATCGTCATATCTTCCCATTTATAACTCCTAACTATTAAATCCAAAATCTGCTGCAAATTGTTTTGGAAAATCTTTTGCTGATTCATTTACGTCAGATTTTAAACTGTCTCTTAGAGCTACAGCAGCATCTATTGCAGCTTGTCCCTCTGTTAATTTTTTAAGAGACTCATCATCTGCACCTCTTATACCCAACTCACCATATAAAGCATTATAACCTTTTCTATCTGGCACTATTGAAGCTGGTCCTGATGGATTGTTTTTGAATGTTCCATATGGTAAATTCTCTTCTAACCAACCTAAATTATAATGTTTACCTGTCATTTGTGGAACTTGTTTATCAATAACTCTCATATCCGCTGAGACATTAACCAACTTAGGTAATCTTAAACCAGGTTTAATTTCCCAAGTGGATTGAGTATCTATAGTATAGTTTAAACTCTGAAAAATCATGGGTTGCTTATCAAACATATCACCTAACGTGAAACTAAAAAATGGTGATACCATACGATTATTTTCTATTTTAGGATATACTAACCCTCTTAAATAATTTAATTTTTCCCAAAGAGTAACCATTTCTTGAACTGATTTAGGAAATACTTTAAAGGTTATATTTACATTCCTTGTAGCACCTTGATAAACATACACCTTGTCTGGCCTACCAATGTATCTTTCTTCTGCATATTCAGGTGAAGATGTATCGGTTACACTTTCAAGTATTGTTCTAAATATAATCCATTTACCATTTACCATATCTCTGAACTTCAATGGAACAAAATCATCATTATTATCATTTAATATATCACCAGCAGAAGTTCCACCATATGGATGTAAATTTACTTTATCAACTAAATTATTTGAATACCCTGTAGCGCCTGAAACTTTAATTACATTACCCTCGTCATCTAATACTATTCTACTTGCATCACCTGGTGAACCAATACCTCTTACTACATCTGCGTTTTCACCTTGTTTTTTATATCCATATCCCTCTTCTTGATTAAGCTGTCCGTAACTTGATAATTTATAACTATCTAATCTAGCTCCTCTTTTATCTTTAGGTTGAGAAACTGCATTTGGTATAGTACCATCTATAGATTTTGGAACTATATTTGCGTTTATTGGTGTTTTCTTTACTGTTTTAGTTTCACCATATTTTGCACCAAATAAAAATCCTGCAGATATAGCTGTTGGTAAAAAAGTTGAATCAAAAGTATTTTCATCTTCAAGTTCTATTTCACTACCTAACCCAAATCTAACACTTTTTCCAAATTCTTTTGCATTGTTATATTTAAAATCTTTATTATATATGTTTGTTAAAGCTCCAGATTGTGAGTTGTCGTCATTTTGTTTTAAATCATAATGAAAAGATGGATTAGAAACCATAGATTTTAATTCTGATAATTCTCTAAATGGATTTCCACCAAAGTCAGCACCTATACCTAAACCACCTGTTCCTGCAAATTTAGGAACTGAGGGTATAACGAATTTAGCAACTTGTGATATTCCTGTGAATGCATTTGCTCCTATATTTGGTATATTAACATTTGGGAATTTAGGTATTTTCATATTAGGTAATTTTGGTAAACTGATATTTGGTAAACTTATACCACCAAGCGCACTAGCTGCTTTTGAAGCTGCACTAGCCGCGAGTGATGCTGCTTCACTAGCCAACCCACCTAACATATTTGTTAAAGCACTAAAATTTGGTGTTTGTATCGCAGGAATTGATATTAAACTTGGAAAGAATGATGTTAATGAAGAATTATCACCAAAAACAAACTTTGGTGCTTTTACATTATCTCTAATTATGTTTGCTAATCCCTCTCCTAATGCAGTTACACTAGATTTAGTAGCATCAACAATACCAGGAAAAGCCTCTCTAATTCCACCTGCAAACTGTATTGTTCCATCTCCAATATCACTCACTAACTTAGATGCATTCTTTAGTAAAAGTATACTTGGTGAGCCAGCTGGTATCTGATGTCTTACATAATGAGCACCAATTGGTAAAGAATCAATTATTGATGATGGTCTCCAAGTTCTTATATCACTTCCTAAAAGAAAATCAGATGTTGGTGGTGTGCTTCCAAATGAATCTCTTCCTGTAGAAACTCTTTGCATTGTTGGAAGATTCGTTGGTAGAGGATTACCTAATTTATTGTTTATTATATCACCTATAGTTCCAAGACTAAATTGACCACCTGCATTTAATTTTTGTAATATATCTTGTTTAAGTGCAAAAGCAACACCTTTTGGTGTTATTGCAAATTTACCTAATCTGATTACATCAGCTACAGTTCTTGCAGCCTGTGTAACAGCACCTGCTCTTACTAATCCAAAATCTATAACACCTGCTCCACCTGGTCCCCATCTATCACCGATTGCTTTAAGAATAAATGGTTCGTCAAAACCAAATCTATTATTATTTCTTGCACCTAACGGATCGGTTTGACTGAATGCTCTTTCATAATATTTATCTAATGTATCTTTTGTTGATGTTACTATACTTGTTGTGTTAAAAGTATCATTGAACTTAAAATTAAGTTGTTCACTTTGACGACTAAGAGCAGATAGACTTGAGGGTGCTGGTATAATTCTTGGCGGTTCACCAAATGATTTTTGTCCCGTAACAGTAGTTCCAGAATGACCATCAATAAATGATTGTGGTGTTTGTTTTGAACCAACACCAATAGCTAAATCTGATTTCATGTCTCTTAATGCCATTATCCCTGTCCTTGTCTTTGTATTTCTCTAACCGTATTTGCGTTACCCTCATTTACAGCACCTATTAATGCATCCATCTTATCAGTTCCACCACCACCTGCTGGTGCTCCACCAGTTCTCATAGCTGGTGTTATACCACCACGTGCTCCACCACCACCACTAATAGCTTTAGCCATAGCTCCAGCATCTAAACCAACTGCTGCAGCTAATGCTCCTCTTCTAACTGCATCCATAGCTTCAAATTCTTCTGGTGAAACCAATTGACTTATCTCTTGCATAGCTCCTGCTATGTCATTGTTGAATACCATTTCTCTTGCTTTTTCAAGATTTAATTCTTTACCTAATAAAACCTCAGCTTCCATTTGTTTCGATATAGAATCTTCAAAGTTCAATAGACTATCTGCTATTGAAGCTACATTGGATAATTCTAAACCTAACTTCTTAGCTGCTATTGCAGCTGCTGTTACATTTGCTCCACCATCTTTAGCAAATTTTGCAAAGAACTCTGTATTCTTTGCTACATCATTCATCACATCACCGACAGGAACATCTGCTGCTCTTGCCATATTAGCTTGTAACTCAATTGAATTTAATGCTGAATCAAGACTACTTTCACCAACTGCTTGCATTTGTCTTGCTAATGTTCCAACACTATCTGCACCCATTCCATAGTTTGCTACCAAGTTACTAGCTTGTAATGTAGCCGCAGCGGTTGCATCACTATAACTACCAAACTCTGAAGCTATACTCTTCATAATACCCAATGTCTCTTCTTGAGTCATTCCATTGAGTTTGTTAGCAGCTGTAATTGCTTTAGCTGTTCCTAATATTTTTGCAGATTCTGCGTAAGAAACACCTAAATCTTTTTGGACTTTATTTGTTTCCATCGCAAATGAGGCTACTGCTAATGCCGCACCTACCAATCCTATTTTTAAAAGTTTTGTTCCTTTAAGCAAACCTTTAAAACCACTTTGACCCTTTGAAACATTTTTTAAGAAATTACCTTTCATTTGCCCAGCAGCTTCTTTTATCCCACCACCAATGTTAAATTGATCAGATAAAAAACTACCACCTGGCATTGATGAAATCATACTTTCAAGTTTATTAGCACCTTTATCTATTGCTTTAAAAACGTGACCTGTTTTTGGATTAGCCAATACTTCTTGCATCTTTTGTGCGTTTACGGCTGCTTTCTCTAAAAACTCAGAATTGTTATAATTTAAATTACTTATTAAACCTGTTAAATCTTTTATTTCTACACTACCATCTACAATACCATCAATATTATCAGTTATATGTTGGTAAGCTTTTTCTACCTCTGCTAATCTAGCTCCAGTATATCCTAATGATTTTAATTTAGCTTTATCTTGACCAGCATTTTTTACCTTTTGCTCAAATTCTTCCTGCGCAGCTGCAACCATCTTATTCCCTTGATCAAGAACAGGTTTAGTATTAATTTCTATTTTGTTGTAGCCTTCAGCTATATTTTTAAGTAAATCTTGAGTTATTCTTAACTGTTCATTTACTTTAGCTTGTTCTTTTGAATCGGGCATGAAAATACCTTTTTATTTAAACATTTGCATTTTTTTTTCAAATCCTTTTTTAAATTTTGGATCTGTTTTCATTCTTGGTTTAAGT
>Ga0315316_10003839_pt1 | contig 10931 bp, 4 predicted proteins | sample M160m3416metaG_FD_203702 | JGI IMG/M metagenome (GOLD analysis project Ga0315316, IMG submission 203702) | Ammonia-oxidizing marine archaeal communities from Monterey Bay, California, United States - M1 60m 3416 | ecosystem: Environmental > Aquatic > Marine > Intertidal zone | place: USA... | reverse complement strand
ACTATGAAACCATTTTCCGCATGGTTAATTGCAGGAGCAACAACATCAGCCCAATCCCACGTTCCAAAGTTTTCTATCGCCTCGTAATAGGCTTTTAAGCTACCGGGAGTTGTGATTGCTTGATAACCCAAATCATTCACATTCCCTTTCAAAACAAAACCAAATCCATCTCGTGTTTCTGATTCAATAAGTGATTCCCACATGTTGGGGGTAGCTGCCAATGGGGTCTTTCCATGAAAATCGATACATGTATGAATCCCCTTTTCTGGAATGTTTATTTGGCAGTTTCCAAAACCAGCTATACCGCACATTTGGGGGTCCACTGTTCCCTGCACAAGAGCAGCCGTTATCGCAGCGTCAATTGCGTTCCCTCCAGCCATTAAGACACGAGCACCAGCTTCTGCAGCCTCGGGTTGCGCGGCGACTATCATAGCTTTGGAGGCCATTATTAAAACTCCTTTTAAAAATTAACTAACGATAATCACTTTATGAGAATGACTACCTTTTTGAATTTTGTATTGCACGCCAAATTTTCTGAGGTGTGGCAGGCATATCAATATGAGTTATTCCAAATTCTGATAAAGCGTCAACAATGGCATTCATAACGGCGGGCATCGCGCCTGCACATCCGGCTTCGCCGCATCCTTTAACGCCTAATGCGTTGGTGGTTGCAGGAGATGGTAGACTCGAGAAATGAAAATTAGGCACATCGGAAGCTCTCGGTAATGCATAGTCCATAAAGGATCCAGATAAAACTTGTCCATCATCATCGTAAACAACGTCTTCCATCACTGCCTGTCCCAAGCCCTGGGCTACTCCGCCGTGGCATTGTCCTTCGACCATTAGAGGGTTCACTAAGACACCAAAATCATTCACCATGTAATAATCATCAAATTTTATACGTCCAGTTTCTGGATCTATTTCAACTTCACAAACATGGCAACCATTCGGAAACGCGGAGGGGATCCCCTTGTGGTCGAGTTTAACATCAAGACTGTCAGGGAGATCGGGGAAACCTTTTAATTCTGTTTTCAGTTTTGCAGACAGTTCTGACAATGTTATCGATTTATCCGTTCCAGCGACAACCATGGTCCCATTTTGAAATTCAATATCTTGGATTGAAGTTTCGAAGACATGCGAGGCGACTTGTTTAGCTTTTTTTATTACCTCAACACTTGCTTCTACTATGGCACCACCGGATGCCATAATGGACTTGGAACCGCCTGTGCCACCGCCAGTAATCAATTCATCACTATCACCCTGCAACAGACGTATTTTTTTGAATGGTATACCCAGATAGGTGTGTAGAACTTGTGCGAATGGAGCAGCGTGACCTTGGCCATAGTCAAGGGTACCGGTGATGATAGTTACATCACCATTATCTTCAAACCGTATTCCACCCATTTCTGTTTCCACTGGCGCTGTCACTTCTAGGTAGTTGCTGACCCCCATTCCTCTCAGCAGCCCCTTTTCTTTGCTTACGCTCTTTCTTTTTGTGTAATTCTCCCAATCGGAGAATTCTAGCCCAGTCTTCAAAATAGCTGGAAAATTGCCGCTATCATAACACTGTCCAGAAGGAGCTTCATAAGGAATTTGATCTGGCTGAATATGATTTCGTTTTCTTAATTCCATTCTATCAATATTCATCTCGCGGGCAGCAGTCTCGATAAGACGTTCCATATAATAATTGGCCTCGGGACGACCGGCTCCTCTATATGCACTAATCGGAGTTGTATTGGTGAAAACACACTTGGTATTCACTTCTATGAGGGGTGTTTTATAAACACTAGTTATATTCTTCACCATATTATTAGTTGCCATATTTGGGCCAACAGCTGCTAAATAGGCTCCCAGATTTGAATGCAGGAAAAGCCGAACGGCTTGAAACTCTCCAGCCTTATTCAAAGCCAGTTCAGCATAAACTTCATGGTCGCGGCCTTGCTGGTCGGATAGAAAACTCGATGACCGTTCTTCAGTCCATTTAACAGGGCGCCCCAAAACCTTCGCGGCATGAAGTAAACATATATATTCCGGATAGACGAAGCTTTTCATTCCAAAGGAACCGCCAACATTTCCTGTTAAGACACGGATTTTTTCACGCTCGACGTTTAGTAGTGCGGCGAGTTGATTCCGCATTCCAAAAGCACCCTGGCATCCAATTCGCATTGTGAAACATTCGGTTTTCGAATTGTAATCTGCTAATGCGGAGCGCGGTTCCATCGAGGCGACTACGACCCTATTATTTCTAATATCAATACGACTTACATGATCTGCAGATTCAAATGCCTTATCGACTAAACGTGGATCGCCGAATTGAAAGTCGAGGGCAACATTCTTTTTCACGTCATTATATAGTGTGGGGGCGCCGGATTTAGCTGCTTCCCGCGCTGAAGTTACAGCGGGTAGGATATCCATATCAATATAGATCATCTCAGCAGCATCTCTGGCACCATTAGGGGTGTCTGCGATAACACAGGCCACAGGATCGCCAACAAAGCGTACTTTGTCCGTTACCAACGAAGGTCGATCCGGTTTTTTAAGAGGCGAACCATCCTTACTTTTTAACTGCATCCCACAAGGGAGGTTTCCATAATTGGTTAAGTCATGGCCGGTAAGAATAAGTAATACTCCCGGTAGTTGTTTGGCTCCAGAAAGATCAATATTTTTAATAACTCCATGGGCGACTGGGCTCCGAACAATTGCGGCGTAAGCTTGATTGGGGAGCTTTAGATCATCCGTGTATTCGCCATGGCCACGCAATAACTGCGGATCTTCGGTCCGGGAAACTGATTGCCCAATCGCATATTTCATCTCTTCATGATGTACTTCAGCAGACATTTATCTACTCCAAAAATTATGTTGAACTGGGCCTTAACCTAAATAATACTTTATACTTTTATCTTTCTAACCGTTTTTGGAATTATCAATGGGAAACAAACTTTTTCAGGATAAATATTTAACAGTTTTAGTGTCAGGAGGCTTTAAAAAAGTTTGTTATAGGGAATGGGGCACGCCTAATTCTAAAAATGTTCTTATATGTGTTCATGGTTTATCGAGGAACAGATTAGATTTTGATACAATAGCTGCTGCGCTATCGTCGCATTACAGAATTTTAGCGATTGATATGCCGGGTAGGGGAAATAGTGATTGGTTAGATCAACCTGAGGACTATAAATACCTTATTTCGAAAGATAATCAGTTTCCAATTTTTCATAATGTGCTTAATGCTTTAATTGCTCGTTCAGAGGCGGACCGTGTTGATTGGATCGGTACCTCTATGGGCGGTTTGCTCGGTATGGAATTGGCTTCTAAAACAAATAACCCCATCAATAAATTGGTTTTAAATGATATTGGCCCGTTTGTGAGCGCTGAGGGTAGGGCGGGAAATGCGGCGTTAGCATCCGCGGCAGGAATTTACGACACAGAAGAAGAGGGCGTCCAGTTTGTTCTTGAAAGTAAAAAAGCTTTTGGGCCTTTTACTCCTGAAGCGGCTCAAAAATTTGCTAGAGACAGCTTGAGCAAAACTGAAACTGGCAAATGGCGATTACATTATGATCCAAAAATTGTAACGGGCAGAGAACCAGGGGCTACAAGTATTTGGCGAAGTTGGGACAGAATATCATCGCCAGTGCTAACTATCTGGGGAAAAGATTCCAAGTTATTAACAGCAGAAACAGTATCAAAAATGCAAACTACAGGACCTAAAACGGAACTACTTGCTGTCGATGACGTTGGACATTGCCCTGGATTAACAACCGATATGGAAATAGATAAAATAAAATCATTTCTACTTGAACCATGATGGAGGGAATCATTGAACGAGATCTCCGACAAGTTGTGTTCTTTGCATTCGTCTAACAGCATTCTGAATATCGTTAATTGCGAGGTGCTGGACACAGCGATTATCCCAAAACGCCGCGGATCCAGAGCGCCATCGAAACCTGCAACTAAATTCGGGTCGCACCGCATGTTCATATAGATACGTTAAAATAGGTTCGCTTTCTTCAACTGTCATGCCTTCCAAGCGTTGAACATAGGTGCTGTTTATAAAGAGTCCTTTCCTTTTTGTTTCTGGGTGAGTACGAACGACAGGATGCGCGTTTTCAGTCAATTGCCAAGCATCATCTTCTCTAACGGTCGTCGATCTTTTAGAATTGAAACCAGCTTTGGGCCCCGCGACTTTTGAGTCGTTATGTACCGCTTTAAGCCCAGTTAACATTTTTTTCATACCCTCAGAAAGACTTTCGTATGCCAAGTATTGGTTAGCGAACAGGGTATCTCCCCCGCAAGTTGGTGCTTCCAAAGCATACAGTATAGCGGCCATTGGTGGCGCTTTCATCATAGTCGTATCTGCATGCCAGGTTTCCCCCACTATGGCTGTATCACCGGGCTTTCGCGTTATAAAGACCATCTCGGGATCCTTTTGTCCAAGATTGAAGTTTGGATGCACAAAAAGTTGACCAAACCGTTGAGAAAAAGATCGGTGGCGTTCTGGGTCGGAAAGGTTCTGATCACGGAAAAAAATGACTAAATATTCTAGTAAAGCCTGTCTTATTTCCAAAATGACTGGTTCTGCAAGGTCTATTGATATATCCACTCCAGAAATTTCTGCGCCGATCGCATTGGCAATTGGTGTAACTTCGATATATTTATAGTTGGTCATAGATTTCCCGATCATTTAAATGCCACGAATTATTGCTTAACCAAAGAAGCGATGATGTCAGATTATATTACTCTTCAATTCTCAAACTGATCACAAGAGTGGATAGCAAAAGCCTCCTTATGGATAAAATGCTATTTTTTTTTGTTAAATTTGAATGATAAAGTTTTTTTATTGGTTTTGCCTTCAGATATTTGCCTTCTCTGCACAATTTTACTATATTAGCAGGTTCGTGATGTGCTCCTGGATGAGGGGATCAGAGACGATGAAGCTTTGAATCTAGCCCACAAGGCTCGGCTTCATTCGGTCTTGTGAATGGCTGTTTAATTGGGGAAGAGATTGTCGGAATTCGAAGTGAACCAACGTTCTAATACGAAAGAAAGAAGTGGGCTGTATGATCCTGACCATGAAAAGGACAATTGTGGTTTTGGTTTTATTGCACACATAAAAGGGAAGAAGACACACAAGCTTGTTCGTGACGGTCTTCAAATTTTAGCGAATCTCGATCATCGGGGGGCAGTTGGTGCCGATCCGCTTGCTGGCGACGGGGCCGGGATCTTGGTTCACATACCAGACCAACTGATGCGAGAAGAATTAGCAAGAGATAATGTCGTTCTGCCTGAATCTGGTCATTATGGCGTTGGAATGGTGTTCTTGCCGAGAGATGAGGACACCCGCAATAGGTGTGTTGATAGCATCATTAGATCGGTGGCAAGTGAGGGGTCGACTGTTCTTGGTTGGAGGGATGTTCCAACCGATAATGCGTGCCTTGGAGAGAGTGTTAAGCCGAATGAACCTATCATTAAGCAGGTTGTTATCTCGCGACCCAACGGGGTTGTTGATCAGGAAGAGTTTGAAAGAAAACTTTTTGTTATCAGAAAACAAGCCCATAAAAAAATTTGGTATCCGGGCGAGGGCGATGATGGCGATAGTACCGGTGTATTTTACATAACCTCATTCTCATCTCGCCTTGTATGTTACAAGGGGATGGTTTTGTGTACCAATCTGGATAGTTATTATTTAGACCTTTCCGACGATAGGATGATTTCCGCAGTAGCTCTTGTTCATCAGAGGTTTTCGACCAACACGTTCCCATCTTGGAAATTAGCTCAGCCATTCCGTTTGCTCTGTCATAATGGAGAGATAAACACTGTAAGAGGTAATATCAATTGGATGGCTGCTCGAAGAGCCACAATGTCCTCTAAAGTTCTCGGAGAAGACCTTGATAAATTGTGGCCTCTAATAGGAGACGGTGCGTCTGACTCAGCTACCTTTGATAACGCTCTCGAACTTTTAGTTGCTGGAGGTTATTCTCTAGCTCATGCAATGATGATGATGATCCCAGAAGCATGGAATAATAATGACTTAATGGATCCAGCTCGCCGTGCTTTTTATGAATATAACGCAGCTCTTATGGAACCGTGGGATGGACCAGCGGCAATAGCATTTACAGACGGGCGGCAAGTGGGCGCCACTCTTGATCGAAATGGTCTAAGGCCTGCACGCTACATGGTCACTACCGATGATCTGGTTATCATGGGATCAGAAGATGGCGTTCTTCCTGTTCCCGATGATAACGTCGTTCAAAAATGGCGGTTGCAACCGGGTAAGATGCTATTAATAGATCTGGAGGAGGGACGTATAATCGGTGATGAGGAGTTAAAAACTTCATTGGCGGCCAAGCATCCTTATCAAGAATGGCTCGATAGGACCCAAATTCAGCTCGAAGATTTACCAAATGAAATCGGAGCTATGACGCCCGACCCAGAAACTTTGATACAGAGACAGCAGGCTTTCGGTTATACGCAGGAGGATATAAAGCAGTTCTTAACCCCGATGGGATTGAATGGTGATGATCCGATCGGATCTATGGGTAGGGATACGCCCATCGCAGTGTTGTCGGATAGGCCTAAGTTACTCTTTGATTATTTCAAACAATGTTTTGCTCAAGTGACCAATCCACCGATAGACCCAATCCGCGAAGAGTTGGTAATGTCATTGGTTTCTTTAATTGGTCCGAGGCCAAACCTGCTAGAGCCAGAGGGGGCAGGGGCACGACATCGACTTGAGGTTCGGCAACCTATCATTAGTAATTTGGACTTGGAAAGAGTTCGTCAAATAGAGAATCATGTCGATCAAGCATTTAAAACATCAACCTTGAGCGCTACCTATCCGGCGACAGATGGTGCGTTAGGGATGGAAAAAGCAATAGAGAGGCTTTCTTTGGAGGCGGAAGAGGCAGTCCAAAGTGGCTTTAATATTTTAATACTGTCTGACCGAGATGTAGACTCGGATCATATTCCTATACCTTCTTTGCTGGCTACAGCAGGGGTTCATCATCATTTAATACGAACTGGTTTGCGAACCAGTGCAGGTCTAGTCGTAGAAACTGGCGAAGCCCGTCGTGTTCATGATTTTTGTTTATTGGCAGGGTATGGTGCAGAAGCAATAAATCCATATTTAGCTTTTGATGCATTGACAGATTTGGCTCCAAAATTAATACAAAAAGTCAGTGTCGATGAGCTTCATCAAAAGTACATCAAGGCAATTACTAAAGGTATTCTCAAAGTGATGTCCAAGATGGGTATTTCTACTTACCAATCTTACTGTGGGGCGCAAATTTTTGACGCAGTTGGCCTCTCGGAGTCCTTCCTTTCAAAATATTTTACAGGTACAAAATGCGCCATTGGTGGTGTGGGTATAGATGGAATAGCCAGTGAGTCCGTCCGGCGTCATGCCATAGCGTACCAAGGAATACTTCAATTTAGCGGTGCATTAGACGTTGGCGGCGACTTGGCATTTCGTCTCAGAGGTGAAACCCATGCTTGGACGCCAGAAACGATCGGTCTATTGCAGCATGCTGCCCGCTCGGGTGACGAAAAAAGATATCGTGCTTACGCAAAAAAAATGAATGATCAATCAAAGAAGCTCCGTAATATACGTGCTTTGTTCGATTTGAAATTCGTTGACACTCCCGTTCCTTTAAACGAAGTGGAACCAGCCAAAGAGATAGTTAAGCGTTTTGCTACTGGAGCTATGTCTTTTGGCTCAATATCCTGGGAGGCTCACACAACACTTGCTGTAGCGATGAATAGAATTGGAGGACGCTCGAATAGTGGCGAAGGGGGTGAGGATCCAGTGAGGTTTAAGCCGTTGGCTAATGGGGACACTATGGTGTCCCGTATTAAACAGGTCGCTTCCGGTAGATTTGGAGTGACGGCCGAATACCTGGTTAATGCAACGGACTTACAAATAAAAATGGCTCAAGGAGCAAAGCCCGGAGAAGGTGGTCAATTACCTGGCCATAAGGTCGATGAGTGGATTGGACGTGTCAGAAACTCAACACCAGGAGTTGCTTTAATTTCTCCACCGCCTCATCACGATATTTATTCCATTGAAGACTTAGCTCAGCTAATTCATGATTTAAAAAATATTAACGCAGATGCTCGGGTAAGTGTAAAACTTGTTTCCGAATTAGGAGTGGGTACCGTTGCTGCCGGCGTGGCAAAAGCTTATGCCGACCACGTTACAATATCTGGTTTTGAGGGTGGAACCGGTGCAAGCCCTATAACGTCTATTCAGCATGCTGGCAGTCCTTGGGAGATAGGCCTTGCCGAAACACATGAAACGTTAGTGCGCAATCAGCTTAGAGGCCGTATTGCAGTGCAAGTTGACGGTGGTTTTAGAACTGGTCGCGACGTTGTAATTGGGGCCCTACTTGGTGCTGATGAGTTTGGTATTGCTACAGCGGCGTTGGTCGCTGCCGGATGTATTATGATGCGTAAATGCCATTTAAATACGTGCCCAGTCGGTGTCGCTACCCAGGACCCCGAACTGCGGAAACTATTCACGGGGCAACCGGATCACGTTATCAATTTTTTTATGTTCCTCGCTGAAGAGGTTCGAGAGTTAATGTCGCAAATGGGGTTCCGCAAATTCGAAGAGATGATTGGCCGAAGAGACCACCTAGGAGTACAACCGGTGATCGAACACTGGAAGGCCAAAAATCTCGATCTATCAAGGGTTTTGCACTCAGTTTATGCGGCACCTGGAGTAGCCACTAGACATTGTGAACAACAAAACCATGGCCTAGAAAAAGCATTAGATAATGTATTGATTGAACAAGCCAGGGACGCGATTGAGGATAGAAAAGCGGTTGTTATTAAGAGTGCGGTAAAGAACACCAATAGAACCATTGGAACAATGCTCTCTGGAGAAGTGGCTAGAAAATATGGGCATGCTGGGTTGGAAAAGGATACAATACAATTGAAGTTGAAGGGAAGTGCAGGACAGAGCCTAGGAGCATTTTTAGCTCGGGGTATAACGATAGAGTTAGAAGGCGGCGGTAATGATTACGTTGGAAAAGGTCTTTCTGGTGGTGAAATAATTATTTATCCCGCGAAATCTGGCAACTTTGCCCCAGAGCAAAACATAATAGTTGGAAACACTGTGCTTTATGGTGCTGTGGAAGGTGAATGTTATTTCCGTGGAGTTGCCGGTGAACGCTTTGCGGTGAGAAACTCTGGCGTGACCGCTGTAGTGGAGGGCGTTGGCGATCACGGCTGTGAGTATATGACGGGTGGAATAGTTGTCGTATTAGGCAGTACTGGGAGAAATTTTGCCGCAGGAATGAGTGGTGGTATCGCATATGTCTTAGACGAAAACAAAGAGTTCGATAGTTTATGTAACAAGTCGATGGTCGATTTAGAGAGGATCGAAATACCCACAGAGGATGTGGATTTTGAGGAGGTCAACTCAGATTTGATGAAGCATGATGCGCAAAGGCTTAAAGGGCTCATTCAGGCGCATTTTGATAAAACAGGTAGTGATAGGGCGAAGCAGATTTTAGAACTTTGGGAGCAATATCTACCAATGTTTGTAAAAGTATTTCCAGTGGATTATCGAAGGGCATTGATGGATTTGAAAAGGGTACAGTCTGAACAATCAGTGACGTCTGAGAATATGATGGCAGGTGAGTAACATGGGTAAGGTGACCGGATTTAAAGAATTAGAGCGCCAAGATCGTTCGTATGCACCGGTGGGTGAACGCGTTAAACACTATAAAGAATTTGTGATACCGCTACCCGAACCAGAGATTAGAAGTCAAAGTTCCAGATGTATGGACTGTGGAATTCCATATTGTCATAATGGCTGCCCAGTCAACAATTTAATCCCTGACTGGAATGATCTGGTCTATGAGGGGAACTGGCGATCTGCTCTTGATACATTGCATTCGACCAACAACTTCCCCGAATTCACGGGGCGAATATGTCCCGCCCCATGTGAGGCTGCATGCACCTTGAATATAACGGATAGCCCAGTAACCATTAAAAGTATCGAATGTGCTATTATAGATCGTGGTTGGGAAGAGGGCTGGATAGAACCTAAAATATCGCTTCGAAAAACTGGAAAAAACGTAGCTGTTGTTGGTTCTGGACCAGCGGGATTGGCTTGTTCGCAACAACTAGCAAGAGTAGGGCATAGTGTAACACTATACGAGCGGAATGCACGTCTGGGTGGGCTGCTTCGATATGGCATCCCTGATTTCAAGATGGAAAAACATTTAATTGATAGGCGGCTATCCCAAATGCTGGCGGAAGGGGTTACTTTTAAATCAAATACCGAGGTTGGTATTACTATCTCCGTAGAAGATATGTTAAACGAGTACGATGCGATCGTCATGACTGGAGGTTCAGAGTTTCCTCGCGATATGGATGTTCCTGGTAGAGAGTTAGACGGCATCCACTTTGCTATGCAATTTCTAACTCAACAAAATCGCCGGTTGGCAGATGAACAAATTTTAGCCAACCAATCAATTTCGGCCAACGGGAAAAACGTGGTAGTCATCGGTGGAGGCGACACGGGTTCCGACTGCGTTGGGACATCGATAAGGCAAGGTGCTAAATCCGTTACACAATTAGAGGTTATGCCGAAGCCACCCAAGATGGAGGATAAAACATTGACTTGGCCGAACTGGCCACTGAAATTGAGAACTTCAACATCTCACCTCGAAGGCGCAGACCGAGATTGGTCAGTTGCCACAAAAGCGTTTTATGGAGATGGTGGTACCGTCAAAGGCCTTGAACTCGTTCGAAATGAATGGGAAGCCGGCGCTGATGGAAAAACGTCAATGGTGGAGATCCCAAACTCTAAATTTAAACTAGATGCCGACCTTGTTCTTTTGGCTATGGGGTTCGTTCATCCCAAACATACCGGCATGATAGAAGAGTCCGGTGTTGAGTTAGACGACCGGGGTAACGTTAAAGCGGGT
>Ga0315316_10003835_pt1 | contig 10932 bp, 12 predicted proteins | sample M160m3416metaG_FD_203702 | JGI IMG/M metagenome (GOLD analysis project Ga0315316, IMG submission 203702) | Ammonia-oxidizing marine archaeal communities from Monterey Bay, California, United States - M1 60m 3416 | ecosystem: Environmental > Aquatic > Marine > Intertidal zone | place: USA... | reverse complement strand
ACCTAGATTGTCTGCATTTGACATAAACAGAATATCTTTTCCATCATCAATTAAACTTTTCAGTATTCCTTGTTGTTCAATGCAATTGTAAAAATCTCCATGACCGGGAGGGTACCAAGTTTGATCCCCCCATTCATCAGGACTCAGGGGCAAAAAGGTTTCAGGATCTAACCTTGGAAACATGTTTTGCTCAAAGGTAGTAATTGATAAATCGCTGCTATCAACAAAGTCCCTGATTTTTTTATCTGTGTAAAAACTATTCATCAATAACAAGGGGATATTACTATCCCACTTTGCATTTAATTCTTGAACCTGTTCGCAAATTAAGTCCAGAAAGGTTTTTTTACCTCTCACTTTTACAAGAGATTTGGGCTCAGAACAGCCCATGCTAGTTCCAAGACCGCCATTTAGCTTACCTATGACGAGCCGAGAATAGTTATCAGGACAAATACCTGGGTCTCTCAAAGAATGATAGTTAACTTGCATAGATTCATCCGGAGAATGAATGGATGACCAGTCCAAAACTTTTTTGGATCCTTTCTTAACTTGGCTCAACATCCTTTCAAATTCTTCCCTTTGCGGATCCGTCAGCAAACTATTTATTTTATCTTTCATTTCATTTTTAAATTCCAAAATCCCTAATTTCCATTAAAATTGTTATTATAAACCTCCATTTCATTTAATTTATCTAAAACAACACTAAAACCGAATATGTTAATTTTAAAAAAAAATATATATGAAACTTCAGAATTTCCGCACCCTGAAAATACAGATGATCAGGGTTTAGATCCATATAACTTTATTTTCCACTCCCTTATGACAGACCGAGAAATTTTTTTCGGCCTCAACCATTTACCCGAAAGTGAGGGGCTGGAAAGAGCTAAAACATTATTTCCACACGCATCCCTTTTCGGGAATATTTCCCTCCTCAACAACTTTTCTCGAAGTTTGTTTGAAGGTCTGATAGATAGAACTGTATGGCACATTCTGAATTCCTACCATCTAACCTATCTGTTTGACAGCCTGCACGGAACTTATGAAGATTATAGCTATTCCGATCTTCAGCAGCGCATGGGGATATTTCCAGAGTTGAACGGCGAGGCTATAAACTTTGACCATTTTCTGGAAAATTATTTTTTTGGGACCGCATTTTTGATAGATGAAGAAAGATTCAATAAAATGGCCCCGGAAGAGAAAAAGAGTTTGAATTTAACCGATCCCTGTTTATTCGGCGTCATTAATCAATTAGCCCCCACCAAAGAAGAATCGACACTTAAAACAACAACTGCAACCCCATACAAAGAAGAATAAATGAATAACGACTACCTACTTTTCGAGTTCTGCCTCCAGCATTTTTACTAACAAGGGAGAATCGGGTTCGATTTCGCTTGAATATCTTGCCACAGGAAAACCTTTTTTATCAATCAAGAATTTATGAAAATTCCATCTAACCTCATTGGGTTTCGGAGCAACATCTCCTCGTATTTTTATAAGTATTCCTGCTAGAAATTGCATTATCATAGTTTTTATTCCTGTTTTTTTAATTGCAACCAAATTGCTTTCTTGAAGATATCTATACAGGGGAGATTGTTTCGGACCAAGCACTCTGACCTTACTAAATAAATTAAAGGAAATACCAAAATTTTTTACACAAAATTTCTCAATTTCTTTATCTTCAGCTGGTTCTTGTCGGCCAAAATCATTGCTTGGAAAAGCTAAAATACAAAAGCCTCGATCCTTATATTTTTCGTAAAGTTTTTGCAGGGCTAAATATTGAGGAGTAAAACCACATTGGGAAGCCACATTTACTATAAGAAGAACTTTACCCTCGAAATGTGAGAGGGCTTGCCCTTCTCCAGAAATGGCTTTAACATTAATTTTATGAAGGGATTTTTTCAACAAATACCTTCCTGATTAATCTTATAAAAATACATTGTAACCGTTTTCATCGGCTTTTTAAATAAATCACTTTTGACTCACTCGGGAAAAGAGCTAACATGCTGGTTTTCAAGAATAATATTTACGAATCATACCATTCAAGCAATACGAACCTTGTTTTAACGCCCAATGATGATTACAACGAACGGTTCGACCCGCGGCATTTAATTAAAGTTGCATTGAAAGAAGAAAAAATAGTGATGTCTTTTATCGAACGCCAACCAAGACAGTTTTGGCAAGAAGACTTGTTACAATTTTACCCATATTCGGCAAAAACCAGCTCACTAATCCATGCAAAACAAATTTGCGAGATATTAGAAATGGGTTTAGAAAATTCTTTAATATGGCACCATATGAATTCCTATCACTTTTCTTTTCTTTATGACGTGCTAGTTCGATTCACCTTTAACTACAACCATGATATTGATAGAGAAAGAATCAACAACCTGCCCGAACTGGAAGCCCTACCGATTTATTTTGGAAATTTCCTCAGTAATTATTTTTTTGATTGTAGTTTTAAAGTAAAAGAAGATCACTTCAATTCTCTAACCCACAAGCAGAAACGCGCTTTAGGGTATAATTGTCCTTGCCTTTTTGGTGTTATCAACGGCCTTATACCTAACCGTGAAGAAATGGCTCTTAAAGAAACACAAGACTTTCCTTATTCTATTTTCGTCTAATTTGTATTATGAAATTTTTGTTTGATAAATTTTCTAAAATCTATTTTTAACAAGGAGAATTTATTTGCTGAATGTAGTAACGGCTAAACAAATGCGGGCCATCGACCGATGGGCGATTGATGAAATGGGAATACCTGGAATTGTCCTAATGGAAAACGCAGGTGCAACTATCGTTAGACGATTGGCTGAAATTATTCCCGACCTATCTTCAAAAAAGATTATAATTTTTTGTGGTAAAGGAAATAATGGAGGTGATGGTTTTGTAATGGCTCGACATCTCTCTAATTTAGGAGCAAACGTCACGGTTCTGTTAGCGGCATTAATAACTGAGCTAAAGGGAGATGCGAAAACAAATGCCCTATCGGCAAAGAATCTGGGTATCCATATAAAAGAATTGAATACTAAAAATATTAATAAGTTTGATCGCAAGTTAAGTCATTCAGATCTTATTGTGGACGCCCTTTTTGGTACAGGATTATCCAAACCCGCATCGTGTTTTATGGAAACCGTTATCAACAAAATTAACCAGTATGAAAAATTTACCGTCTCCATTGACATTAATTCGGGAATAAACGCAGACTCTGGAATGTTAATCGGCCCACATGTTTTTTCCGACTTAACTTTTGCTCTAGCTTCAATGAAAAAAAGTCATCTATTGCACCCTGCTGCAAGCGTAATGAAAAAAGTAGAGTTACTAGATATAGGAATACCCAATCACATAGAACAGAATATCCAAGTCCACCTTTTAGAAGAAAAAGATATAAAGAGTATTTTTCATTCTCGGCAGCAAGACACACATAAAGGTAATTACGGCCATGTTTTGGTACTAGCGGGATCTATTGGGAAAGCGGGGGCTGCTGGTTTGAGTGCACTTGGAGCATTGAGAGCCGGTTGTGGGTTATGCACATTGGCTTTACCCGAAACCTGTCAAAAAGCCTTCGAACTTCACCCCATGGAAGTGATGACCGTACCCTTACCAGAAACACAATCAGGCACTTTGTCGATAAAAGCAAAAGAACCTATCTTAAGATTGCTTGAAGGAAAATCAGTTGTGGCAATAGGCCCAGGGATGACCACAGAACCTGAAACAGTAAAGTTAATAGGTGAGATTTTGCCATTTATCAAATGTCCTTTGATTTTGGATGCCGATGCAATTATCGCATTGGAAAAAAATATGGATTGGTTGGATAATTTATAATCTGTGGTTCTTACCCCACACCCAAAAGAGATGTCAAGGTTGACCGGATTATCCACTCAAGAAATCCAAAAAAATAGAATTAGTACAGCTATTGAATTTGCTCAAAAAAAATCTGTCATTTTGCTCCTTAAAGGAGCTCCCAGTTTAATAGCAACCCCGGATGGAAATGTGTATATCAACCCCACAGGTAATCCTGGTATGGCAACAGGGGGTTCGGGGGATGTTTTAACCGGTATAATTGCAGGTTTAGCGGCACAAAATATTTCACCAAAAAATGCTTCAATAGCTGGCGCTTATATCCATGGCTATTCAGGTGATATATTTTCTGAAGTTGAAACTCAAACTAGTCTTATTGCTGGCGATTTACTAAGAAACCTTCCAAATGTCTTGAAAAAAATTCTACCATGATCAATCTTGCTACAACTCAAAACGCAAATGAAACATTACAGCTTGGTAAAACCCTTGGAGCTAAACTTATCCCAGGGGATTTGGTTCTACTTTTTGGTGATTTAGGTGTCGGAAAAACCTGTCTAACCCAAGGTATTTGTCTTGGCGCAGGATTAGAAAAAAACGCTTATATAAGAAGTCCGACTTTCACCCTAATCAATGAATACCAAGGAAAAGTCCCCATCTTCCATATTGATCTTTACCGTATTGAAACAGAAGCTGAAATAATTAATTTAGGGTTAGAAGAAATTATTTATAGCCAGGCTATAACTATTATCGAATGGTCTGAAAAATTAAAATCCGAGAAAAAACCGGAGGAGTTTCAGTTGGGGATTGAAGAACGTCTTGAAATCCATATTTCTCTAAAAGATGAAACCACCCGAGAATTTAAATTTTCACCAGTCCTGTTAAGCCCTAGAAATCGCCCCATTTTCCCTTTACATTAATACACCCATATGGCATTATCAGTACTATGGTATGCCAATTGCATATCTATGTAATTCGTTAATAATTAACTATTTAAATGATTAATATAGTTAGAATATTTTTGCTTATTATTGCTCTCGGTGTCCTTAGCCTGGCCGGTTTTTATTTTTATAAAGTTCAAAATAATAAGATAGAAACAGGAAAAATAAAGGCCAAATTAATGGGAAAAGGGATAGACCTAGAAATTGAAAATTTTAAGATGACCCACGAGGAAAAAGGAACTAAAGAATGGATTTTAAATGCTGTATTGGCTCAAGTCAATAATCAGGAAAATGTAACGAATTTAAAAGGTGTTAAAATGGTTATCCCAAAAGGCCAGAACCAGCCTTACGTGATTACAGCAGAATCAGGCACTTACCAAAATACATCTAAAGATATTGATCTAGTAGGTCATGTAAAATTAACGGGTGATGTTCAATCATTAGCAGAAAGATTTCATACAAAAAAAACCAAACCCTCCAATACCAGCCTTTCCAAAGAAAAGAAATGACCAAACCCCTAAAGTGGATCTATATATTAACGATTGTCTTGACATTCAGTCTATTAATACCCTCCATACTCCTAAGCAAAGAAGGGGGAAATAAAGAAGTAAAAAATAAAAAAGGAGAAAATAAGGATCCCTTAGAAATCACTTCCGACCGTATGCGCTCTGAGGATGGTGGTATAAAGATTATTTTTTCTGGAAATGTTGTGGGTTATTGGGGGGATCTGAAAATAACTTCGGATATTCTTGAAATCTATAACACTGAAGATAAAAAGGAAACCGAGGAGATCATAGCCATCGGGAATGTTTTCATAACTCGCGGGCTAAAAAGAGGAAAAGGGGACAAAGCCATTTATATTGATAAATTACAAAAAATCATCCTTACCGGAACCCCAAAGGCTATTGCATGGGAGGAAAGTAATATGATTGAAGGCAGAGAGTTGATTTTCCTTCTCGATAAGGACCGATTTTTCGCAAATAAAAGAGTGCGTATGAAAATATATCCAAAAGATAAAAAAGATACAAAAAATAAAAAAGGCACAAAAAATAAAAAAGATACAGTCGATTCGAAATCGTTTTTTAAAGATAAAAATGATGGAAGCCCTGAAAATAAGAAATAACACCAAACTCACCTTTAAAAAATATATGCTGTGGCTGGCCTGAAAATCAAAAACCTTATTAAATCCTACCGCTCCCGGAAAGTGGTTAATAAGGTAACTTTGGAGATTAAACAAGGAGAAATTGTAGGGCTCCTGGGCCCTAATGGAGCGGGCAAAACAACTACTTTTTATATGGTGGTTGGACTCACCAGACCTGATGATGGACAGGTGTTCCTAAACGATGCAGATATCACTAACTCCCCTATGCATCAACGAGCAAAAAAAGGACTGAGCTATTTACCACAGGAGCCATCGGTTTTCAGAAAACTTACTGTTGAAGAAAATTTATTAGCTGTGCTCGAATCGCAAAAAATTTCAACATTTGATCGCAAAAAAAAGGCTCGGTCATTACTTCGCGAGTTGAACATTCTTCATATTAAAGATTCTATGGCTTATTCTCTTTCTGGTGGTGAAAGAAGGAGGGTGGAAATTAGTCGGGCTCTAGCCACTTCGCCAATATTTGTATTATTGGATGAGCCATTTGCAGGAGTTGATCCTATAGCGGTCGCAGATATTCAGTCAATTGTTTCTCAATTAAAAAATAGAGGTATCGGAGTATTAATAACCGATCATAATGTTCGTGAGACTTTAAGTATCACTGACCGGGCATATATCATTAACGACGGTGAAATCATATCTTCAGGTTCACCTCAACAGATCGTACAAGACGAAAAAGTAAAACAAATTTACCTTGGCGACCAGTTTTCATTTTAGTCGGAGAAAAAATCGTAGAAATGAAAATGAATTTGAACTTGAAGATGAGCCAAAAGCTGGTCATGACACCCATGCTCCAGCAGGCAATCAAACTATTACCTTTGGCAAGGTTTGAACTAGCCCAACTAGTTAGACAGGAAATCATAGACAATCCTGTTCTAGAAGAAATACTCGATGATGAAGAATTAGGTTCTCTCGACGACAAAAATAGAGATGAAAACGATAAAGAATATGACTCTTTGTCTGAACCCTCGCAAGATTCTCAAGAACAGGAAGTTGACTGGGAAAGCTATTTTCAAAATAATATTGATCAAGGTATGTCGATAGAGAGCCTTGCCGAGAAACCTTCTATTGAAACTACTTATAAAAAGGAACCTTCATTAACCGACCATCTTGTTTGGCAGTTAAACCTCACTATCAATTCTGAATCAGACAAATTCATCGGTTCCTGTATTATTGGAAACATTCAAAAAGACGGCTATCTGTGCTCCGAATTGTCAGAAATAGCAAAAATTGGTCAAACGAATGAAGCTAATACAGAACGAGTTTTAAAAATTATTCAGAAATTTGAGCCCTTAGGTGTGGCAGCCCGGTCACTAAGTGAATGTCTACTAATTCAGGCGCAAGACTTACCAGAAAGAAATTCTTTGGTTGAAACATTAATTGAAAATTATCTAGATCGGCTGGAGGATAGATATTTGCCAAAAGTTGCAAGGGATCTAAAAATAACTCTCGAAGAAGTCCTTGATGCCCTCCGAATTATTAAAGAGTTTAACCCAAAACCTGGTATTGCATTCAATTCAGAGGCAATCGATTACGTGGCCCCCGACCTTATAGTAATAAAGACTGGTGATGGTTATGATGTTTCATTAAACGATGATGGAGTACCCGATATAAAGATCAACGCGTATTACCAAAATTTATTAAATACTACTAAAGAAGGAAAAACGAAAGAATACCTAGAAAATAAATATCGCTCAGCATTATGGTTAATCAAAAGTATTGACCAACGCCGGCAAACCATTTACAAAGTGGGTAAGAGTATAATTAAACTGCAAAAAAGTTTTCTTGATAATGGATTGTCATACTTGCAACCAATGGTTCTAAAAGATGTTGCAAAGGACATAGAGATGCATGAATCCACAGTAAGCCGGATCACAACAAATAAATACATAGATACACCCCAGGGTCTTTTCGAGTTAAAATTCTTCTTTCATAGTGGCATAAAATCTTATATGGGAAGTAGTCTCTCTTCAATAAGAGTAAAAAATATGATTAAAGAAGTAGTAGCTGAAGAGGATACCACCAGTCCTTATACTGATGATCAAATGGTGCAAGTATTAATGAGAAAAAATGCTAAGATTGCTAGACGGACCATTACTAAATACAGAAAACAGCTTAATATTCCACCTGCCAGCAAGAGAAAAAGAATGTTTTTATAATACAATCCACTTTAATTTTACTCAATTTCGTTTCAAGTTAAAATAAACTAATATAAAACAGTTTTAGGAGAAACGTATGAAACTTACCTTGACTGGAAGAAAAATTGAGATTACCGATGGCATCCGTAACCACTTCAACGATAAAATGAATAAAACCATTTCTGATCTAGGTGGAGTAGCAGATATCCACGTGGCACTTTGTGTTGAAAAACACCGCCATTTAGCTGAAATAATATTAAAGACAAAAGGCTTTATCCTCCATAGCCATGAAGAAACCAATGATCTTTATGCATCTATGGATAAGGCTCTAGAAAAAATGGAAAAACAGCTTCGAAAACACAAAGAAAAAGCAAAAGATGTAAGCATCAAACAAGGTTCAAGCCTTAAAAATCAATATATGAATTAATCAGCATATCCGGAAAAAATTAAAATATGAAAATTGATGAAATACTAAAAAAAGAATCAGTAATTTCCGACTTAGTTGGAAAAAACAAACCCGAAGTCATTAAAGAAATGGCCCAATGCTTAAAAAAGAATAATATAATTAAAAACGATCAGGCTTTGTTTGAAACTCTAATGGAGCGCGAAAAATTAGGTAGTACAGGCATAGGTGAAAACGTTGCGATTCCACATGGAAAATCAGATGAGTTAACACAAATTATTGTAGTATTTGCAAGATCATTAACTGGGGTTGACTTTGAATCATTAGATCAAAAACCAGTCCATTTTGTATGTATGGTCATCGCCCCTGCACATTCTACAGGCCAGCATTTGAAGGTACTTGCAAGAATTTCACGTCTATTTAAAAATCAAGGGTTGCGCGAAGCGATTCTCAAATCTAAAAATTCGGATACTCTTTATTCCATCCTTTTGGAAGAAGATTCCAAATTTATCTAAGATTAATATTATGAAAGGTATCGCTGTATCTAAAGGAGTAGCAATCGGAAAAGCTTATTTGCTGGATCGATCAAAATTCTGCATATTTAAGCAAGAACTTGAAGAACACGAAGTAGAGAGGGAAATCGAGCGCTTTCGCGAAGCAATTGCAAAAACAAAACTACAGATGACAGATATTAAAAATCGTGCAGTAAAAATTGCCGATAAATATGCTGTTATTCTCGATACGTATACCTTGCTCCTTGACGACGATATTCTTGTAAATGACACTATCGAAAATATCAGAAGGCAACGCACAAATGCCGAATGGACACTAAATCAAACTCTGCAAAATTTTCTCAATATGTTTGACAATATCAATGATGATTACCTAAAAGGGAAAAAAGACGACCTAGATTTACTCGTTCAGGCAATCCTAAGGAACCTAATTGGTCACTCCCAAGAAACATTATCTGATATCGACGAACCTGTAATTATCGTCACGCATTCATTAAGCCCGTCCGATACTTTGGCTATGCCAAGAAGTTTCATAAAGGGTTTAGTTACGGAGACTGGTGGGAAGACCTCGCATGTTGGTATCTTTGCGGCAGCATTAGGAATTCCAGCTGTTACAGGGGTAAAAGAACTTACTTCACAAATTAATTCTGGTGAAAATATTATTATTGATGGGATTGATGGAGAAGTAATCTGGCGCCCCACCGAAGAAAACACACAATACTATCTCAAAAAACAAGAAAACTATCGCAGATACGAAGAACGGCTTCTTGCAAACATCCATCAACCTGCAGAGACCTTAGATGGCCATCAGATTCATCTATTAGCAAATATTGAATCTAAAGAGGAAGTCAGATCATTACATAAATTTGGTACTGAAGGGATTGGACTTTATCGAACCGAGTTCCTTTACATGTCAGCAAATAATCTACCCGGAGAAAGAGATCTATACGAAAATTTTAAAGAAGTTGCTCAAGAAATGAATGGGAAACCCGTGGTCATTCGCACCTTGGATATTGGCATGGATAAACAGCTTGCTGGTATCCAAACAAATCATGAAAATAACCCTGCATTGGGATTGAGAGGCATCCGTTTATCCCTGGCAAAGCCCGAGCTATTTCTAAATCAGCTTAAAGGAATTTTAAGAGCCAGCTCATATGGAAATACTAAAGTTCTTTATCCGATGGTATCTGATGTTACAGAAATAATTCAAGCGAATGAATTATTGCAAAAAGCAAAAGATTTATTGAATCAGGAAAAAATTCCTTTCGATGAAAATATTAAAATTGGGGCAATGATTGAAACCCCAGCGGCGGCCATTTGCATAGACCATATCTTAGAAGAGGTAGACTTTATTAGTATTGGAACTAATGATCTTATCCAATATGTTCTCGCTATTGATCGAATTAATGAGAATATAGCCCATCTTTACCAGCCTTTTCATCCTTCTGTATTAAGATCTTTAAAAAAAATTTTAGAAGCAGCAAGCAAAGCAAATAAAAAGGTTTCAATATGTGGAGAACTCGGTGGAGACCCAATGGCAACTATGCTCTTACTCGGTTTAGGTGACTTGGCCGATCTTAGTATGGAACCCCATTCCATCCCAAAAGTAAAAAAAATAATACGATTAATTCGTATTGAAGAGGCTCGCCAAATGGCAAATCATGTGTTAAATTTGAGTTCAGTTGAAGAGATATCTCGTTTTATTACTAATGAAATGCGATCTCGATTTCCAGAGGACTTCAATCGAGATCCAAGTTTCCAGGAAAACTTAAAGCCTGCCTGATTCAATCGCTCCAATTTCATAGTAAATAAATCTTGTTTAATTCTAAAATAAATTAATAGAAGGAATGTTTTCATGAACCCTGGAAATTTTTTATTTACATCAGAATCCGTATCCGAAGGTCATCCAGATAAAATGGCAGACCAAATTTCAGACTCTATTCTAGATGCAATATTAGCTAAGGATCGAACCGCTCGCGTAGCTTGTGAA
>Ga0315316_10003834_pt1 | contig 10933 bp, 7 predicted proteins | sample M160m3416metaG_FD_203702 | JGI IMG/M metagenome (GOLD analysis project Ga0315316, IMG submission 203702) | Ammonia-oxidizing marine archaeal communities from Monterey Bay, California, United States - M1 60m 3416 | ecosystem: Environmental > Aquatic > Marine > Intertidal zone | place: USA... | reverse complement strand
ATGCTTACTTTTCAGATGATCTGATTGGCCAGCGACAATTTTGGAAATCATTTTTATCCTCTCTATCTTTAACATATGCATTGAAATATACGATTGATAAAAGAAGACCCAATGGACACTGCTGCGAATCCTTTCCATCTGGCCATACAGCTGCAGCGTTTTCTGGTGCAATGTTTATTCAGAATAGATATGGATATAAGTATGGAGTCCCAAGTATTCTGCTAGCATCTTATGTAGGATATAGTCGAGTATATGCAAAAAAACACTACTGGGAGGATGTATTTGTAGGAGCTTTAATTAGTACAGTATCAAGTATAATTTTCACAGATAGGATAGATGATAATTATACTGCATCAATATCTCTATCCCCATTTTCAAATAAACTATCAATCAACTTATCTATTAACTAGGGTTTCTATGTTTATATTTTTATTTTTATTTAGTATTTCATTTTCACAATTAGTCCCATTTGAATTCACCTCTACTATTTCTTCAGATGATCAGTTCCCGGATATCATTTATATAGAAGATGAGATGATTGGCAATAGAATAGATATGAGTTTAAAACAGTTTATAAATATGTCGTTAGTTGAAAGTGAAATGATTTATGAGACAAAAGTAAAGACTGAATCTTTAAATACAATTACATTGAAAATACTTTATTCAGATCTTCCAGTAGGGACTAAATTCTTTTTAATTGATAATAGAAGTGATGGGTTTGCTGGCCCATTTTACTCTTCTCATTCTAGTGGGGCTTTAAACTTAGGGCCAATACATTCAACAGATTTCATTATTCAGTATATAGTTCCGGAACTATTAAATTTAGATAACCACAATATTTATATTTCAGAAGTTTCTAATCTTTCATCAGCTATTATACCTAAAGAAAAATCATACTATGCTAGAAGCAATGATAGGGAAAATCCTGTTATTGTTGTTACTGGATTTTGGCCACCAACAAATGAGATGATTAGGCATTTTAGTCAAGATTTAAATCTTAATCCAAATGGGTGGGCAGGCGAGGATTGGAGAGGCTCTGGATATGATATAATATCATTTTTCCCAGAGTTTGATAACCCAGATTGTGATGACTGTGGTCAAGGATATGGTGATTTTGAAGTAGATTATCAGGATACCTCGGGAGATTTTTGGACATTAGTATCTGATTTAAATCCATCTACTATAATCACATTCTCAAGAGGATATATTGATAATAGCTGGGAGCTTGAGTATAATTATTATAATAGAACTAATTGGTATGGTGATTACACAGCTCCATTTCAACCAACACCTAATCCACCCGATGATGATGCGCCAATTAATTATCTGAGAAATTCAACACTGCCAATGCAAGATATTGTAGATGAGATAAATATCTCTAACTTAGGTCTTAATTCGTATATCGACATTAATGGAGATCCTGGACATTTTGTTTCCGAGTTTATGGGATATCACGGTGTTTGGTATCACGATTTATATGAATTTGATTCTGTTAACCCGTGCTATCTTGCAGGACATGTTCATGTGGGTGGACTAATTGACTGGGACACAGCTAGGCAGGCCGCTGAACTTACGATTGAGAAAGTTATTAGTGAACTTGATGAGTATGTATACACTCCAGGAGATGCAAATAGTGATGAAAATATAGATATACTTGATATTGTCACTTCAATAGCCCATATCCTTGGCCAAGATATTATTAGTGGAGGTGCTTTCTATGCAGCAGATATGAACTCAGATGGAGTGATAAATATTCAAGATATAATTCTTATTATTAATCTTATCCTATAAAAAATCATGAAGAAAATTGCAATACTAGGAGGCTCAGGATTTGTTGGTCAGTATATTGTCGAAAAACTTTTTGACTCTGGCTTTGATGTTAAATTAATCAGTAGAAAAAAATCTCACTCACATAAGGATAAAAGAGCTAAAGAGGTAATTGTTGATTTATATTCAAAAGATTTATTGCAAGCCTTGAAAGGATCTGATTGTGTTATTTTTAATATTGGTATTATAAGAGAATTTCATAAAAAAGGAATTTTATTTAAAAAAATTCATCAAGATCTTGCAATTCATACGATTAATATGGCTGAAAAAGCTAATGTGAAAAAGTTTATTTTAATGTCCGCGAATGATATAGATCTATTAAGGACACCGTATGAGAGGACAAAGCGTAAAGCAGAGGAACATCTAATTCAATCTAATTTAGATTGGACAATTTTTAGACCATCAATAATATTTGGAAATCCAAAAGGGAAAATGGAGTTCTGTACACAGGTTAAAAGGGATATGGTTATGATGCCGCTCCCTCTCCCCGTCTTCTTTAGCGGATTTAATTTTTTAAAAGCTGGAAGTTTTAAAATGAGTCCTATACATGTTAACAATGTTGCAGAATTTTTTGTCAAATCAATTAATAGTAAAAACTCTAACTACCAAATATATAGTTTAGGTGGGACAAAGAGCTATACATGGATTGAAATGCTTAGAGCTATTGCATTTGCATCTGGAAATAGAAAATTTAGTATTCCAGTCCCTTTTAGTCTTCTTAAATTTTTAAGCTTTTTCCTTGATCAATTCAACTGGTTTCCAGTAACTAGAGATCAGCTAGTAATGCTTCAAGATGGAAATACCTGTGAAAGTAGTAAATATTTTTCAGAATTTAATATTGATGAGATTCCATTTAATCGAAATTCATTAAGCTATCTATCATGAGTATAAATATGATGAGAATTCTTAATGTTTGTTTTTTCTATATTATATGGTGGGGGACGGTTGCTTCAATAAACTTTGGATTGACCTTTGTTCCACCCATAATAACATTGATAATTCTTATTTTGCATTTAGTAATAATTCCAAATGCTAGAAATGAGATTGTATTTATAGGCTGCTGTATATTATTAGGCGCTATAGTTGAGCTAGCCTATATAAATTCAAATTTATTATCATATTATGGATACTACATATTTGACAATCAATTCCCTCCGTTATGGACAGTTTGTATGTGGATTAGCCTTGCGTTAACAATAAATCACTCGATGGTATTTTTAAGGAAAAGGTGGCTGGCAATAATTATATGTGGTAGTATTTTTGGCCCGATTTGTTACATATCACTAATGAAATTCAATATTATCCAGTTTCATTTCAATCTAGGAGTTTCTATATTTATACTATCAATGGTATGCTCTATAAACCTTCTATTGATGTACTATCTAATTCAAATAATTGAGGAAAATATGGAAATAAAATATCTTTTTACTGTTGGTCTTATCATACTTGTAGCTATGGGCTCAATTGCTATAGCAAAAAATAAGGGCAGCCAATACCCAGTTGATCCTGTAACTAGCTTTTATGAAATTGAGGCAAAATCAATTTTCGGTGAAACAATTTCAATGGAGACCTATAAAGGAAAAAAAATCCTAATTGTCAATGTAGCATCAAAATGTGGATTGACAAATCAGTATGCTGAGCTCGAAAAGTTATATAATACATATTCTGATAAACTTGTTATTTTAGGATTCCCTTCAAATGATTTTTTAAAGCAGGAACCTGGGAGCAATAAAGAAATAGCTAGCTTCTGTTCAACAAACTATTCTGTGAGCTTCCCACTATTTGAAAAAATAATAGTAAAAGGGAGGAAGATGCATGATATCTATAGGTGGCTATCAGATCCAAGTCAAAATGGATGGAACTCAAGTGCCCCATCATGGAACTTTACAAAGTACCTAATTGATGAGAATGGTAAATTGGTAAAAAGATTTTCCCCAAGATCTACTCCGATGTCAAGCGATATTGTTGATTTAATAAAATAGTATTTATTTATTTGTTTTTATTCATAAGCTGATATTAATATATGGAAACGAAATATACGAAAAACGTTTCCTATGGAAAAAACAAAGAATATAATATTAAAAGAAGGTTTTAGTTCGGTCCTGCGCAATGGAATTAAGGCATTCACCGTTGAAAATCTTGCATCCTCACTTGCAATGAGCAAGAAAACTATTTACCAGTACTTCCCCAAAAAAGAAATACTTATTAAAAAAATTATTGACCATAGGATGAATAAGCTAACAAATGAATTTAAAGATATAATTGGAGAGCATAATGATGCAATTATGCAATTTATAAAAATTAGAAATCATCATAGAAAGTTTTCAAACCAATTTAATTTAAAAAAACTAACTAACCTAAAAGCTAGATACCCAGAAATCTGGATAAATATTGAAAAACATCGAAATGATAGAAAAACAGTATATAAGGAAATTTTCACCTTAGCAAAGTCTCAATCATATCTTAGAGACAATTTGGATCCTGATGTTTGCTCTAGTATATATATGAATATAATTAATACCACCTTTCAACCTGAATTTTTAAATGAAAATAATTTAGACATTGGAGATGCTATTAATCATTTAAGAACGATTATATCAAATGGGTTTTTTAATAATTCTGGTATAAAAATGATGAATAAATGTGAGGGATTAGCATCATAAATGAGTATGACTGCACCATACCTAGTGTTTGCTCTATTTATGATTCCTGGTAGATATATTGCAATAGCTGGATTTTTCTATTTTTTATTTTATTATTTAAAAAGGGAGAAGTGGCATTACCTGAAAATCCAGAAGAAATTTCCATCCGCTGGAATCATTAAATCAGAAATAGTTTATTCTTTAATTACTATGATCATCTATTCAATTATAGCATTTATAATATTTAAGATGTATTGGATGGATTATACATTGCTATATATAAATATATCTGATAAAGGTGAGCTCTACTTTGTCTTCAGCACTATTCTTCTAATTATCATTCATGATCTATATTTTTATGTTACACATAGGATAATGCATCATAGGAGCATTTATCACTTTGTGCATAGAGTTCATCATATTTCTGTTAATCCAACCCCATGGGCAGCATTTTCTTTTCATCCGATAGAGGCTTTAGTTTCAATTATTTGGATACCTTTTATTGTTATGCTGATTCCATTTCATATCTTTTCTTTAGCAATTTGGGCACTCTATATGATGTTATTTAATGTTATTGGGCATCTTGGCTATGAATTTTACCCCAAAAGATTTACAGATAGCTTTATTGGGAGTATCTTTTTCACATCTTTATTCCATAACCTCCATCACAAAACACACAACTCCAATTATGGACTCTATTTTATTTTATGGGATCGTTTATTTAGCACAATAAATAATAGTTATAAGAATATTTATAATGAATTTCAAAATGATATATCTTCACATATGAGACATAATGTATCAGAATAGGTATATTAAAATAATTTCAATTACTGTAATCTCAATTGCAATTATCACATGGATTATTAGAGGGATAATATGAGATTAATTAATCATATATTTCTCAGAATAGCTACAGTCATTTTAGCATCATGCTCCCCAGTTAGCTCATTAGTTGATATTAATGATAGCACTTTATACCTAGAGGATGACCTCTGGACATCAGATAATACTAAATTTTCTGACAACTCAGATATATCTGTTCAATGGTGGGAAGTATTCCAAGACAAACAATTAGATTTACTTATGAAAGAATTTATATCGAGTAACTATGATTTAAAAATAGCCCTGTTGGCTCTCGATTCATCGAAATCACTATCAATTATAAATAAGAGCTCCCTATTTCCTAATATATCTATTGGATTTGGAAGTAGCGCAATGCAAACAAATAACAAAGGGACTCAGTTTGATGATATTGAGATTCCAGCTCCAGGTGGAGAGACCATAGAATTCGCTGAAACAAGTATTAGTGAAAATTATAAAATCAATGTTTCAAGCCAATGGGAAGTAGACTTATGGGGAAAAATGCGCTCAAAAAACACATCTTCTGATAAAAATATTGAGAGCCAGAAAAATGATTTTAATTATTTCAGACTTTCGATTATTTCACAAGCTGTGAAGATGTATTTCACTGTAGTTCAGCTAAATGAACAGGTTGCTCTATCAAAAGCATTAGTAGCATCAAATCAAGAAGTGTTTAATATTGTAGAAGATAGGTATAATAAAGGGATAGGGGCATCCCTTCTTGATTATAGACTATCAAAATCCAATCTCCTAATTTCTAAGGCATCACTAGAACAAAGCAAGATGTCCCTTGATAGTTATAAGCGACAACTTGAGTCATTAGTAGGTCGGTATCCAGCAGGTCAAATAAAAGTAGGAGATTCTCTCAGTAGTATTTTGCCTTCTATACCAGGCAGTATCCCATCAGAGATTATAGAAACTAGACCAGATATCCTTGCCTCATATAATAAGGTTGAGTCTGCTGCTTATGAGTTAGGATATGCAACAAAATTAAAATTTCCTTCATTCAGTTTAACAAATTCAATAGGAACTTCATCAGGAGATCTTCATGATATTATTAATGGGAATGCTCTTGTATGGTCCATTGCGGGGAATGCATTAATGCCCATTTTCCAAAATCGAAAAATTAAGGAAAATGAAAAATTTGCTGAGACTATGTATGAGAAAGCAAAAATTGAATACTATGATACATTAACAAAGTCATTTTTAGAGATTGAGAATAAATTAGCTTTAGATGAAATGCTTAATAATCAAGTCATACTATTGGTTGAGGCACTAGAGGAATCTGAGAAAACTTATGATTTAGCAAAAGAAAGATACAACAAAGGGCTCATTGATTTAGTAACTGTGATTGACAGCCAGAAAAGAATGTTTGATACTAGAAGCAGAATGATACTAGCAAGAAAATCATTAATTGAGAATAGAATAGACTTACTGATTTGTTTAGGAGGAAAAACTAGTGCTTAATAAGAATTATCTAACAAAATTTTACCCAATTATTATTATTACAATAGGAGTTTTAATTTGCTCCTTACTAATAAAATGCTCACCTGAGGTCAAACCAGAAGAAGTTGCAAGAATAATTCCAATGGTAGACTCTACAACCTTAGAGAAAACCTCTATTAACATTATTATTGATTCGCAGGGAACTATTATACCTAGAACCGAAAGTCAACTATATCCAGAGATTAGAGGTGAGGTTGTTTATGTGTCCCCAAAACTTGATGAAGGGTCTTCATTTAATGAAGGTGATATCTTATTAAGGATTGATTCCAGAGATTATGAACTTGATATTAAAACTGCTGAAGCGAGTCTAGATGATGCTAAGACGGCACTTTCAATAGCACAAGCTGAATCTAACTTTGAAAGGGAACAATGGGAATTATCTAATAGTGGAGATGCCTCAGATTTAAGATTAAAAATACCCCAGCTAAAAAAAGCTGAGTCTACAGTTGAGGCGGCAGAGGCTAACCTTGAAAAATTAAAAAGGAATTTAGAAAAGACAACAATAAAAGCTCCTTATGATGGATTAGTAAGAAAAAAGAATGTTGATAGAGGAACAGTTATTGGCCCTGGGTATTTAATTGCAAACATATATGCAATTGACTATGTAGAGGTCAAGCTTCCGATTCCAGATGAGGATTTATCATTTTTAGATATTCCATTAGATGGATCCCAGATTAATAAAAGTAACCAGCCGTTGGTAATGCTTAAAGGTTCTCTTGGTGGTAAAAATATTAAGTGGGAAGGAAGAATTGTACGGATGGAGGCTGAATTTGACCCTAAGAGTAGAATGGCTATTCTTATCGCCAGGGTAAGTGACCCATATAAATATAAATTTCCACTTAGGGTTGGACAGTTTGTAGAGGCAGAGATAACCGGAAGAAATTATAATAATTTATATATCATTGATAGAGAGTTAATAAAAAATAAAAATCAAGTTGTTACAATAAATAGGGCAGATAGCACGTTAAAGTATGAAGACATTAATGTCCTTAGGTATGTAGATGATACTGCACTAATTAATGGTGGTTTGCCTGATGAAGTATCTGTATGCATAACCAATTTAGATGTCATGTATAATGGAATGAAAATTAGGATAAATAAATAGCCCTATGAAGACAGTAATTAACTGGTTTGTTAACAATATAGTAGCGGCTAACCTGTTCATGGCAATGATCTTGATTTCAGGGTACTTCACATTACCTAAAATACTAATGGAAATTTTTCCAGCTCCAGTTTTAGATATAATTAGTATATCCATTCCCTACCCAGGAGCTTCACCTGAGGACATTGAGAAATCTATTTGTACAAAAGTAGAAGAAAATATAGCTGGCATTGAGAGTGTAAAAAAGATTAGATCTACATCTCTAGAAAATCAAGGATTAATATATGTTGAGCTACTCCCAGGAGAAGAAATCTCTAAAGCAAAAGAAGAGATAACCACCAATATTAATTCAATAACTACCTTTCCAGATCAAGCAGAAAAACCTATTATAAGTGAATATAAGATTCAGTCTCAGGTCATGCAGATTGCTGTTTCCGGGGATTTAAATGAAAATTCACTCACTACTATTTCAAAGAGAATACAAGATGAGATATCTATACTTCCAGATATAACTCTAACTACATTAGCTGGTATAAAAAAGAAGGAGATCTCAATTGAAATCTCAGAAAATCAATTAAGAAAATATTCACTTACTTTTGATCAGGTTATAGCAGCTGTGAGAGCCTCTTCAATTGATATGCCTGGTGGTAAAATTGAATCAAGAAAAAATGAGTATTTAATTCGTACAAAGGGACAGGCTAATAGTGGATTAGAATATGAGGACATAACAATAGTAACAAAATCAGATGGAACTAGGCTAAAGCTAGGGGATATTGCATCTATTAAAGATGGCTTTGTAGATGATGCGGCTGTTTTAAATTTTAATGGTTATCCAACTAAACTTATTAATGTATATAGAGTTGGAAATCAAAATGCCATTAAAGTATCTGATAGTGTAAATGAGTATATATCCAATACTCAAAAAATACTTCCAGAAGGCGTACATCTAACGAGTTGGAATGATGAATCTAAGATACTACGAGGAAGAATTGATCTACTAATGAAAAATGCAAAACTTGGTTTATTTTTAGTTTTAATCATGCTTGCCTTATTTCTCAAACCTAAATTAGCATTTTGGGTATCACTTGGGATACCAATATCATTTATGGGTGCGCTGCTTATGCTTCCATATTTAGATGTCTCAATTAATTTATTATCACTTTTTACTTTTATTCTTGTCCTGGGAATTGTTGTTGATGATGCGGTTATAGTTGGTGAGAATATATATAGACATATAGAAAAAGGCGTTGATCTTAAAACAGCTGCAAGTAAGGGAGCATATGAAGTAGGTGTCCCAGTTGTGTTTGCCGTACTGACAACAATTGCGACATTCTCACCCATGCTATTTGTAGAAGGTTCTGTAGGGAGGATATGGAGAATCATTCCACTAGTTGTAATTCCAACACTATTTTGGTCTTTAATTGAGTCACTAACAATTCTACCTGCGCATTTGGCACATATGAAGTCAAGTTCATCAAAAAATAAATTCATTTCAGAAGTTTCTAGGCGATGGGGATTATTTCAATCTAAAGTTGAGTATTTACTGAAAAGTTTTATTCAAAATAAGTATAAGCCTCTTTTAGAGAAATCTGTTAAGAATCCTTTTTTGACTGTATCAATCTTTATTTTTATTTTATTAATTAATATAGGAATTATTGGAGGAGGCTGGCTCAAATTTAGTTTTTTCCCACCAATTGAGGCAGAGGTTATTAAGGTAGATGTGACATTCCCACTTGGGACCCCAATCGAAATTACAAATGATGCTATCGATCGAATAGAGAGGGCTGCAATTTCTACTGATGAATATTTTCAGAAAAATAAAAATCAAAAGTTATTTGTAAATACTCTAGCATCTGTTGGCATGGAAAGCATTAACACAGCTGGGCAATCTGCAGGACCTGGAGGAAGTGGTGGTGTATATACATTCAGCTCTCATAAGGGATACATATGGGCAGAATTAGTTAGCGGTGAAGAGAGAAGGGTCTCTGTTAATGATGTGGTTAATAAATGGAGAGAAGAAACTGGACCTATCATAGGCGTTAAAGATATTCAGTTCACAGCATCTCTATTTGATCCTGGTGAGCCAATTAATATTCAGCTTACAGGGTTAGATTTCAAGGATTTAAATATTGTTGTTGATAGAATAAAGAGCCATTTAAAGAATTATGTTGGAGTATTTGATATTAAGGACTCATATAGCGATGGAAAAGATCAGCTTAATATTTCAATCTTACCTGAGGCAGAAAACTATGGGATTACTAATTCATCACTAGCTACTCAGGTTAGGCAGGGTTTCTATGGGCAGGACATTCAGACGATACAAAGAGGAAGAGATGAAATAAAAGTTAATATTCGATATCCCAAAGGAGATAGACAGAAAATTTCTAATTTAGAGAACATGTTCATTAGAACTCCAGATGGGAGAGAGATCCCATTTAAATTAGTTGGAAAAATTGAAGAATCAATTAGCTCTCCATCAATTACAAGGATTAATAGGAAGAGAGCTATTAATATAACAGCAGATGTAGATATTTCGAAGGCTAACAGCAATGAGATTGTTAGAAATTTACAGGATAATTTTCTCCCAGATCTTTTATCGCAGTATCCCTATGTTAGCTACTCCCTTGAAGGTGAGCAGAGGCAGCAAAATGAAAATTTAGAGTCCCTAGGTAATAATTATTTACTTGCATTAATTTTAGTATACATTCTTCTGGCGATTCCCTTTAGATCTTATATCCAGCCACTAGTTGTAATGTCAGCGATACCGTTTGGAATTATTGGCGCTGTTGTAGGCCATATGCTCCTAGGTATGAACTTCACGATTTTATCTATGATTGGGATTGTCGCTTTATCGGGTGTTGTTGTGAATGATAGCTTAGTTCTGGTTGATTTCATAAATAGGTATCACAAGAAGGGTAAAACTATACGAGATGCCGCAATAGAGTCTGGGCAGGCAAGATTCCGACCAATTCTATTAACTTCTATTACAACA
>Ga0315316_10003833_pt1 | contig 10933 bp, 14 predicted proteins | sample M160m3416metaG_FD_203702 | JGI IMG/M metagenome (GOLD analysis project Ga0315316, IMG submission 203702) | Ammonia-oxidizing marine archaeal communities from Monterey Bay, California, United States - M1 60m 3416 | ecosystem: Environmental > Aquatic > Marine > Intertidal zone | place: USA... | reverse complement strand
AAATTCTTACTTTTGATGTCGAGATAGCCAAGCTTGGTCCAAGGCGGACGCCTCGAAATCTCAAAACAGGATAGCGTCTGTGCTCTGCACACGGGGGTTCAAATCCCTCTCTCGGCGCTTATTTTTCTAAAAATTGATATCTTCCTTTATTTTTGAAATATTATGAGTGTAAAACAAGATGCTTTAGATGAACTAGTAACTGAACAAGAATTATTGTTAATGGACATGTTGAAAAATTGGAATGAAATTAAAACTCGTCTTACAAGTATAGACCAAAATAATCCTATGAATGAAATGTTTGATAAAATGATTCAAGATTTGACAAAGATGCAAAATCACACAAAGAATTATCGCACTTTATTAGAGAAAATGAAGCAGATTTCTGATGAGTTCAGCAAAGAATCTAAAGAATGGCATGAAAAATATGATAAATCTAAAGAATTTGATGATTCAACATGAGTTAATGGAAAAACATAGGTGACAGCGTCTCTTTTTTAAATAGCTTTGAAATTATTCTTCTTATGGCCACATCTATAAACAAAATTCTTGTTCCGCTTGATAATTCAAAAAACTCCTTTAGAGGTTTATCGTCTGCAATCTATCTTGCACAAAATTGTGATGCTAAAATTATTTTACTTCATGCAGTTTATGCACCTCCAAAAGGTGACTTTGATACTTCTGGTAAATTCAACAAAAATCACAAAAAACAACTAGATTCCATGATGGATATCGCAGAAACTCAATGCAAAAAAGCAGGAGTTGAATTTGACCAAAAAATTGTATATGGAAATCCTGGTTATGAAATTGCTAAATTTGCAAATATGTCACGAAACAAAATTGACATGGTTGTAATTGGTTCAAGAGGAAGAAGTTCTGCAAAAGAATTATTCTTTGGAAGTACATCTCAATTTGTTCTTCACAAATCAAAACCTTCAGTATTAATCATAAAATAGTCCACTAGTAAAAAAAGAGAGGAAAAAAAGGTCCATCTCATTTTTTTTGCCCAAAAAACGGCATTTTCACTAATGGAATTCTATTACAAAAAAATGATTATTAAATATTATCCACAAATTATCTTATTGTTTTTCTGCTTTGATTGCTTCTTTTTTCATCCATAATGTTCTGTTTTTATGATCAATTAGTGATATTCCTAAACTGGCAATTTGGTCTCTAATTTTATCGGCTTCTTCAAATTTTTTCTCATCTCTTAATTTCTCTCTCTTATCAATTAAATCAAAAATAGATTTTATCTCATCATCTGAAACGGTTTGAACTTTTAATCCTAACACTTCTAACATGTATTCTAAAACAGGTAGTGCTTGTTCTGAAACATTCTTACTAATTTTTTCATCTGATGCTAAACTGTTTAATGTTTTAATCATATTGAAAAAAACAGACAATCCTAAAGATGTATTAAAATCATCATTTAATGCGGCATTAAATTTTTCTCTTGATTCTTCAAGTAATGGGGAAATATCTTCTAATTCTTCTGTTTTATCTGCTAGTCTTAATTCATAATAGCATGTTTCAATTTGTCGTAATCTGATTAAATTTTCCTTCAGAAGTTCTTCTGTATAATCAATTGGTTTTGAATAGTGTCCTGAAATACAAAATAATCTTATTACATTTGGTCCCCATGATTCCAATACATGATTGATTGATTTCACGTTTCCAACTGATTTTGACATTTTCTCACCATTTATTGTAATCATTCCTGCATGCATCCAAATTTTTGCAAATTGTTCTGTGGTAAATGATTCTGATTGTGCAATCTCATTTTCATGATGAGGGAAAATTAAATCACGCCCTCCTCCATGTATTTCAAAATTTTTGCCCAAATACTTGATACTCATTGCAGAGCATTCTATATGCCATCCTGGTCTTCCTTTGCCCCATGGGCTTTCCCAATTTGGCTGCGTATCTGAAAATTTCCATAATGCAAAATCTAAAGGACTTTCTTTTGATTCATCTATTCCTATTCTAGAGCCGCTTTCTAGATCTTCGGTTTTCTTTTTTGATAATTTTCCATACTCTGAAAATTTTGAAACACGGAAATAAACACCATTTTTTGAGACATATGCGGATTCATTGTTAACTAATTCTTTGATTAAATTTATCATGTCTTCGATATGTTCGGTTGCTTTTGGATAGTTTGTTGCTCTTTTGATGTTTAATCTATCTGAATCTTCAAAGTACGTTTGAATATATTTTGTTGATAGCCCACTTGCTGATTCTCCCTGCTCCTTTGCACGATTTATGATCTTATCATCAACATCTGTAAAATTTTGAACTAATTCTACAGGAATATCATTTGCTTCCAAAAATCTCCTTAGTGTATCAAATACTATTATGGTTCTAGCATGTCCGATGTGAGATTGATCATAAACTGTAACCCCACAAAGATAAATTCGTACTTTATCTGAAAATTCTAATTCTTTTTTTTGATTTGTTAGTGTGTCAGAAATCTTCATTTGTTAATATCAAGCATGGTGTATCATTTATCTTATTTGTATAAAAATAATCTTCATTCAAAGCTCTTTTGGATTGATTCGTTTGTGCTCACTCTTCTTATACATATGATGAATTTTTTCAACTATTTCTTTATCTATTTGTGATTCTTTTATAGTATCTTCCAATGACAATTTTTTATCTATCAAACAATATAGTATAACGTCAATTTGTTCATAATCTACGCCTATTTCATGTTCGGCTTCATGGTTGGGCCATAAATGTGGGCTGCTTTTCTTTGTAATGATCTTTTCATCTATTCCTAAATGTCTGGCTAATTCTCTTACTTGTGTCTTGTATAGTGAAACAATTGGTAATACATCTGCAGCTCCATCTCCAAATTTTGTAAAATACCCTATGTTGAATTCACTTTTATCACTTGAACCTAATGCGACTAGATTTTTTAAATTTGCATAATAATATAATATGTTCATTCTAATTCTTGCTCGTAAATTTCCTAATGCTCTATCTCCGGGTTCCAATACCATGCTGAACTCCTTATGAATTGAATTAATATCAAGTAATTTATAATCCATTCCTAATGTATCAATTATTTTTATTGCATCGCTAGTTTCTGATTCTGGTGAAATTTTAGAGTCTGGCATTATCAGTGCAAGTGTTTTTTCTTTTACAATGTTGTTACATAGATATGCAATAACTGCTGAATCAATTCCGCCGCTTAAACCCAAAATTGCGCCTTTTGAATGGGTCTCTTCAATTTTTTGTTGTAATCCATTTTGTATTCTGGTCGCAATGCTGCTATAATCTTGATTTGTTATTTTTTGTAAAATATCTTGGCTCACAATTTTTCTTAAACTAATATCATAAAAAGTCTACCAGAATTATGCGTCTACGTAAATGCCGTCATCTCTGATATCTACTTCATATTTTTTTAGTTTTACACCTTTTAGATAATCCATTAATTCACCTGTCTTGATATTGTAATGCCAAAAATGTAATGGACACTCTACTATATCTCCCTCAATTTTTCCTTTTGGTGCAATTGAACCATCTTGATGCTGACAAATTCCATCTAATGCATGAAATCCATCTTGATTAAAAACTGCAATTTTTTTCCCATCCACTTCAAATTCTTTACTTGAACCGGATTGAATATCACCTTTTTCAGCAACTTTAGTCCATGTCATCTAAATGATTTTGAAATAATGTTCTTTATTTACTTATTCTTGTTACCAACTTTCGGCATATTTCTTTTGTTCTTTTGTTAAACTGTCTATCTTGACATTCATTGCTCTCAGTGCATCTACTGCAATTTGTTTATCAATTTCTTTTGGAACAATCATAGTCTTTTTACCCATTTTTTTATGATTTTTTAAGATATACAATAATGATAATATTTGATTTGAAAATGATTGTGCCATGACTTCTGGTGGATGTCCTTCTGCTGCAACAAGATTTGCCAATCGTCCTTTACCGATTAAATAGATTTTTCTTCCATTTCTTAGGATGCATTCATCTAATGATGGTCTTACTTCTCTAACTGATTTTGATTTTTCTAATAGGAATTTAGTATCAATTTCTACATCGAAATGTCCTACATTTCCGACTACTGCACCATCTTTCATAACAAGAAGATGTTCTTTTCTAATAACGCTAGTCATTCCTGTAGTTGTAATGAAAATTTGTCCAATTTTTGCAGCTTGTGACATTGGCATTACGTCATATCCATCCATATGTGCTTCTAGAGCTTTTACCGGATCAATTTCTGTAACAATTACTTTGCCGCCCATTCCTCTTGATCTTTCTGCAACTCCTCTTCCTACCCATCCATATCCTACAACAACAATTTTCTTTGATGTGAATAATAATCCCATTGCTCTTAGGTATCCATCTATTGTACTTTGACCTGTACCATATCTATTATCAAACATATGTTTTGTATCGGCATCGTTGACAATAACTACTGGATATTTTAATTTTCCTTGTTTCTCCATTGCTTGTACTCTTGTAACTCCTGCAGTGGTTTCTTCTGTAGAGCCAAGAATTTCTAAAGATTTGAATTTTTTATCAAAATGTACTTTGACATTCATGTCTGCACCGTCATCGCAAATCAAACTTGGTTTATGTTTTAGTACTTGATCAAGACACCAATTATATTCTTTGTTGGTTTGACCATTCCATGCATAGATGTGAATTCCTTGTGTTGCAAGATATGCTGCGATATGATCTTGCGTTGTTAATGGGTTTCCGCCACAAACTGCAACGTTAGCGCCTAATTCTTTAGCGCCCATTAACAAAACCGAGGTTTCTTTTGTAATGTGTAGACAAAATGCAATTGTAACTCCTTTTAGTGGTTTTGATTTTTTTAATCTGGTTAATGTATTATCTAAAATGTCCATATGAGTACGAGCCCATTCATATGAGATTTTTCCTTCTTTTGCTAATTTTGGGTTTTTGACTTTACTCATATTTTACAATCTTCCAAATCTCTTTAAAAACCATACCTTAATAGTTAAAAAAATCCAAACCATCACAAATGAATAAAAAAGCAATAATCACAAGCGCATTACCCTATTCTAATGGTGAAATCCATCTAGGTCATGTCGCATCAACATATTTGCCTGCAGATGTCACAACTCGTTTTTTAAAACAAAATGGTGTTGAAGCATACTATGTTTGTGCGTCTGATGATTTTGGAACTCCAATTTTAATACAATCTGAAAAACTTGGTCAAACTCCTCAAGAATATGTCGAACATTGGAATAAGCGTGATTATGAAGATTTTACTGCTTTTGATATTGCATTTGATTTTTTCTATAAGACAAGTTCATCTGAAAATATATCCTTTGTACAAGATGTATTCAAAAAACTACAAGAAAATGGGCATATTTATGAAAAAGAAATTATACAATTCTTTTGTGAAAATGATCAAAAATTCCTTCCAGACAGATTTGTAAAAGGAACTTGTCCATACTGTAATGCTGAAGATCAATATTCTGATTTATGTGAAAAATGTGGTCGTGTACCTGAGGAAATTGATAATCCTCATTGTTCAATTTGTGGTCAAACCCCTGTAAAAAAATCTACAAATCATTATTTCTTTAAACTAAAAAATTTCTCTGACTCACTTTTAGAATATTTATCAAATGCACCATATCTTCAAAAGGATGTCAAAAAATATGTTGAAAATTGGATTAAAGAAGGATTGATTGATTGGGATATTACACGTGATATCTCATGGGGTGTACCAATTCCAATTGAAGGATTAACAAACAAAGTATTTTATGGTTGGTTTGATAATCATCTGGCATACATTTCTTCTACGTTAAAATTCTTAAATGAGAAAAAACTTGACGGGAAAACTTTTTGGAATGAAGCTGACATCTATCACTTTATCGGGAAGGACATTGTCTATCACCACTATCTGTTTCTACCTGCAATGAGACTTGGAATTAATAATGAATTCAAATTGCCTGATTACATTCCAACTCGAGGCCACCTTACACTTGAAGGTAAAAAAATATCAAAAAGTCGAAATTGGTATATTGGTCTAAAAGATTTTCTAGAGAAATTTCCTGCTGATTATTTGAGATTTTATCTTATTTCAATAAATCCTTACTCTCAGGATGATCTTAATTTTGATTGGGAACAATTTTCAACAAAAATTAATTCTGAATTAATTGGTAATTTGGGAAATTTGGTTAATCGTGCTCTTGGATTTACAAACAAAGCTTTTGATGGTGTTGTGCCTGAGCCTGAAGATTTTGATGAAAAAGATTCTGAATCTGAGAAAAAAATTAAATCTCTCGCTGATGATGTTGGGAAATTAATGCAAGAAAATCATTTAGATCGTGCATTAAAACAATTGATGGAATTTTCAGCTCATTTCAATCAGTATTTTCAACACAAAGAACCTTGGAAAAAAGAACCTGGAACAAATGCTTGTATCTATCTATCAGTTAATGCCGTACGTTCAATTGCAATATGCTTACACTCATTTTTACCAAAATCATCTCAAAAAATTTGGTCACAATTAGGGCTTGAAGGAAATGTTTCAGATATGTCTTGGAATGAAATGTCTGAGTTGAAATTAAAGGCAGGACATAAAATTGGAATCGTTGAACCAATATTTTCTAAAGTAGAATCATCAGACATTGAAAAAGAGCAATCGAAGTTAGGAAATTAGAATGATTGGCAAGGTATTTCCAAAAATATCAACTAGAGGGTATTATGATTTAAAAACTGGAAAAACCATCAAAAATACTTCGTATAACATCTATCCAAAGACTATTTTTCAAAAAATACTACAAAACTCTGAAATCGTCATAATGATTCATGGTTTAAGAAATAATAAATCTGGCGCCCTTGCAAAATATGTGATAGCTGAAAAACGCTTGAAATCATTAAACTATCAACACAATGTGGTTGGTTATAGTTATGATTCGAACACTGCCGGCGTACAATACAAATCTACTGCATTATCTGCATTGAAAATTGGAGTTTTAATTGCAAAAAAGAATGGAAGAAATCTTTCAAAATTTATTTTAGATGCAAAATCTGAAAACCCTTCACTCAAAATTAGATTAATGGGCCATTCTCTTGGTGCTCAAGTTATCTTATCGACGATACACACTTTAGCAAAAAGTCAAAAAAATAAAGGAATTATTGAATCTGTACATCTTTTTGGAGCATCCATCCCTGCTGATTCAATGAAACCTCTCATACATGGTAATGAATTTCAAAAAATTGTAAATAAAAAAATTATTAATCATTACAGTCCTTATGATGATGTACTAAAAGCTGCACATGATGAAAAATGGGTTGAATCACCAATAGGTTATCGTGGTGCATTAGGAACTACTTGTCCAAAATATGTTCAAAAACAAGTTCGTCCACAAAATCATAGATTTGCAAGTTATGCAAAAACGATAAAATCTTTCCCATAAATTAAAAAGAGAATATGCGAGTTTCTAACACATCGCTTTTTCTTCGAGAATGAAGTATTTTGCAAGTTTGAGATATGTCTCACGTTCAAAGTCTGATATCTCTTCGTCGCTACTATAGATTCTCTCAAACCATGAGATTATGTTCTCAATGTCTTTTGTAGAAAAAACTGTTACTTCAGGCATATAGAACTCAATGCTAACTGCTATTTCATAATTTTAGTAAAAAATTGTCTCGATCAGTGTTGCTAAAAATCCATTAAAGAAGATAATTAGTGGAGTAGAAGAGAGATGTTACTCTAAATACTGAAGTCAAATATACTCTCACTCCAACATCTATTACAAAATTTCTATTTAAGATCTAATTATCCAAGTCGCTTGATGATGTGATAACCAAATTGAGTCTTAACTGGTGCTGATATTTCCCCAATCTCTAAATTGAATGCAACATCTTCAAATTCTTTTACCATCTGTCCCTTTGTGAAATATCCTAAATCTCCTTCTTTTTTTGAACTTGGGCAAGATGATATTTCTTTAGCTGCTGCACCGAATTTTTTTCCTTTTTTAATTTCTTCCAGTATTTGCAACGCTTGACTCTGTTTCTCAACTAAAATGTGTGAACATTTTACTTTTTGTGCCATTATTTGTCAAAAATCCTCTCTCTAATCTGTGGAACCCGTTTGTATACTATATCTCTAATCTTTGTTTGCTCTTGAGGTGTTGGCATTTCTTTCCCTCCTTTCATTTGTGCAAGTGCTGATATGCCACCTAACAAAACTTGTCCCATTATTAATCCAAAAACATACTCCTTAATTTCTTTAACTTTTAAAATGTCATTACTAGCATTAACCTCATTTTGGTAATTATCTAGATTCATTATTGCGTTTTCAATTGTCTTATCAACAATTGCTTCTAATTGTTCTTCTGCGCTCATATATTCCTCATTATTTTTAGATAAATAAGTAATTTGTGGCAAGATATCTTTTAATTAAACAATTCAAACATCTGAATATTGTTCAAATATTTCACTGTACAAACTGCAAATGAAATCTTGCCTCTTGTTATAGAAAGATATGCAAATATCAAAAAGCAAAAAAATGAAGTGATAAAAGCAGAACAGGAACTTCAGGTTACTTTGACTGATAATAACACATTTGAAAAATATGTCGTTTTAAAACAAAAATTAAATGAAGAATTATCAAAATTTTATAAAACTATTCAAGAATTAGAAGAAACTGGAGTTGTTATGAAAGGATTAGATCAAGGTTTACTTGATTTTCCTTCAAAAAGATTTGATGAAGAAGTGTGGCTTTGTTGGAAGGAGGGTGAAACTGAAATAAAATTTTGGCATGAAAAAGACTCTGGATTTAATGGACGAAAACCAGTTAGTGTAGATGCAGAGTCATTAATCTAATGCTCTCTGTCTGGTTACGTGCAATCCGAATAAAATTTCTATTAGCATCCATAATTGCTGTTTCACTTGGACTTTCTCTTTCATGGTATGCTGGGTATTCGATTGATATTTTCCATGCAATGCTCACATTTGCCGGTGTTATTTCGCTTCATGCTAGTGTCGATTTACTAAATGATTATTGGGATTTTAAGCGTGGAATTGATACAAAAACAAAACGTACTAAGATGAGTGGAGGCACAGGAGTTTTACCTGAAGGATTACTCAAACCAAAATCAGTATATCTTGTCGGTATTGGATTTTTAATTTTAGGTGCAATCATTGGCATCTATTTTGTCACAATATTTGGAATTACAATTGGATTAATCTTAGGATTTGCCATTCTTTCTGTTTATTTTTACTCGACAAAAATTGTTAATTGGGGGCTTGCAGAAGTATTTGTTACAATTAAGGGCACGTTGATTATAATTGGAACATATTTTATTCAAACTCAAAATATTGATGATTTCACAATTCTTGCAGGTATTGTAGTCGGTATACTTTCTTCATTAGTGTTGTTTGTAACTTCAATTCCTGATCATGATGTGGATAAAGAAAAAGGACGAAGAACGTTGATAATTATTTTTGGTAAATCAAATGCAGTCAGAACTTTCTTAATTTTTCCAATACTGGTATATGGAATTATAATTTATGGGGTTGTATCCGGATTATTCCCAATCTATAGTCTGATTGTTCTTTTAGCTAAACCATTTCTTATTTTAGCTATATTACATTTGAAAGATTTAGAAAAGTCTGAAAAGATTTTGATTAGTTCCATGACCAATACCCTTTATTTCAGTAGAATTGCTGGCGCACTTTTCATTATTTCATTTTTGATAGGATTTTAAGTAATGATTTTTAATATAGTTTAGAATGATTTCTGGCTTTGCAACATCTACTGGAACCAAAACCTTCTCTGAAAAGTTTCTTACTGAAAATTATAATTCCTTTCAAAATTTACATTTATCAAATATTGGAATTGGAACATATCTTGGAGAGCCAGATTCTCAAACTGACACTATAGTCAAAGATGCTGTGAAAAAATCTATTTTGTCTGGCATTAATGTGATTGATACTGCAATTAATTACCGTGCACAAAAATCTGAGCGAAGTATTGGGGTCGCATTATCTGAATTAATTACTGAAAATTCAATCAAAAGAGAAGAAATATTCATCTGCACAAAAAATGGCTATGTTACTAATGATGGAGATATTCAAGAAGATTTTATGCAATATGTGATGCGTGAATTAGGCCAACCTGGAATTGTCAAAGAAGGTGACATATCTTCAGGTTATCACTGTATGACTATTCCATATTTACAAGATCAACTTGAACGGAGTTTAAAAAATCTGGACCTTGAATGTATTGATTTGATGTATCTACATAATGCTGTTGAAGGTCATCCTGAAATGTCTAAATCTCAATTTCTAGAAAATCTCAAAAAAGTTTTTGAATTTTATGAAGAAAAACGTAAAGAAGGCAAAATTAGATTTTATGGTTTGGCAACATGGGAGTGTTTTAGAGCAACTTCTGACAATGCAATGTTTCTATCTTTAGAAGATGTAGTAAAACTTGCACAGGATGTCGGTGGAACTGATCATGGATTTAGATTCATACAACTTCCTTTCAATTTGCATTATGATCAAGCAATGTTATTGAAAAATCAAATTGTATCTGGAATAAAAAAATCTATTTTAGATTCTGCAAATGAATTAGGAATTGGTGTTTTTACAAGTGTTCCATTAATGCAAGGTAAACTTTTGGAATGGGCAAAATCAAAACCTCTTTTTGCAACATCATCTCCTTCTGTTGGACTTTTACAATTCATTCGCTCAACTCCTGGAGTACTTGCTCCTTTAATTGGTCAAAAATCTAGTGAACATGTAAATGAAAATCTTGAAGTAATGAAAGTTAATTCATTGAATCAATCAGAATATGATGAATTTGTTAAAAAATTAGTATCTTAATCACACACAACATAAACTATTTTTTAACTTTTCAATTTGTATCATATAATCACAATTTTTACACACAATCCAATTTTTTGTCTTCATTAGAATTTTTAGACAG
>Ga0315316_10003832_pt1 | contig 10933 bp, 11 predicted proteins | sample M160m3416metaG_FD_203702 | JGI IMG/M metagenome (GOLD analysis project Ga0315316, IMG submission 203702) | Ammonia-oxidizing marine archaeal communities from Monterey Bay, California, United States - M1 60m 3416 | ecosystem: Environmental > Aquatic > Marine > Intertidal zone | place: USA... | reverse complement strand
TGCAGTTGCACCTGTTCCTTGCTGAATTGATGAAATTGAATTTATTGTTTTTTCTTTTACTGGAGTCAGATATGATACTGTCCCTGCTCCGGTTTCAAATAAAACTACGCCAACATTATTTTTTTGACTAATTTTTGTAACTATTGAATTAATGGCATTTTTAGCTGCTTCTAGTCTTGTTGGTTTGTAATCTGTTGCTGCCATACTTTCAGATCCGTCTAAAACTATGCCTAAATTGATACCTTTTTCCACTCCCATGCTAACTATTTGAGGATTTGCAAGTGCAATGATTATCAAAGATAAACTGATTATTACAAGTACAAATGGAATATGTTTTCTGATTAAATTTCTTTTTACATCTGTTTTTTTAATTATTTTTAATGAACTAAATTTTAGAACTGATTCTTTTTTATTTACATTATATTTGTAATAAATAAAAATTAGAATTGGCATGATTAAAAAAAGAAAAAGTGCATTAATGAATCCAAATTCCATTAGTTTTTCATCTTCCATTTGTTTCTAAAATACTTGTTAATTGTAATATCAAATGCTTCTTCATTACTTACATTTATCATATCAATTCCAATTTTATTCATGTTTTTTTGATTATTTTTTCTTTTTTCATTTATTATTTCTCTATATTGTTTCTGAAAATTTTTATCTGAAGTATTAACTAATACTTGTTCTCCTGTTTCTACATCTTCTAAATATGTATAACCTATCTCTGGTATTTCTTTTTCTCGTATGTCTGAAATATTAATTAAAGTAACTTGATGATGCAATTTTAAAAATTTTAATGGTTTATCATATGAGTCTGAAATAAAATCTGAAATAATGTATATGACACTTTTTCTTTTTAATTTGTTATTTAGTGTTGATAATGATTCCATTATGTCTGTTTTTTTACTTTTTGGTTTATATTCTATTAATTCTTTAATAATTTTTAATAACTGTCTTTTACCTTTTTTTGAAGGGATGAATTTTTCTAATTTATCTGTAAATATTCCTAATCCTAATCTATCATTATTTTTTAATGCTAAAAACATTAATGAAACAGCTACTTCAAAACTTAAATCTAATTTTGATTTTGTAAATCCAAAATCACTACTTGCCGATAAATCTAAAATGAGATATATGTTGAGTTCATTTTCTTCAACAAATTCTTTTACAAATAGTGAATTATGTCTTGCAGAAACATTCCAGTCAATTCTTTTAATATCGTCGCCTGGGATGTACTCTCGAACTTCTGAAAATTCTATTCCTCCACCCCGGTATTTTGAATTATATGCTCCTGATTCAATACCTTCTACAAGATCTTTAGTCTGAATTTGTAGATTTTTTATCTGCGCTAGTAATTCTGAAATTTTACTCATTTTTATGGTGAGGAAATTTTTTCAAGAATGATATCGATTACTTTATCTGAATTTATTTCATCTGCTTCAGCTTCAAATGTTAGAATTAATCTATGACGAAGAACTTCATGAGCAATTTGCTTAATGTCTTCTGGAATTACATATCCTCTTCCATTAATCATTGCATTTGCTTTGGCTGCTCGTATTAGCCAAATTGAGGCCCTAGGCGATGCTCCAAATTCAATGATATTTTTTAAATCTAAATCATATTTACTTGGATTTCTTGTTGCATCTATGATGCTTGCAACATATTTTAAAATTACATTGTCTGCATAAATTTCTGCATTAAATTTTTGCATTTCAAGTATTTCTTTTGATTTTAATATTGGATTAATTTTAATTTCTGCATTAACTGTGTTTCTTTTAATAATTTCTATTTCTTGATCTTTTGTTGGATATGTGATTAAAATTTTCAACGCAAATCTATCTACTTGAGCTTCTGGGAGCTTGTATGTTCCTTCATTTTCAATTGGATTTTGAGTTGCAAGAACTAAAAATGGTTTATCCAAATGAAATGTTTCTCCGTGAATACTTACTTGTTTCTCTTGCATAGATTCTAACAATGCTGATTGAACTTTTGGTGGGGCCCTGTTGATTTCATCAGCTAATACAAAATTATGAAAAATTGGCCCCTTTTGTATTTCAAATGTACCTGTATTACTTTTGTAAATCTTTGTACCCAGAATATCTGCTGGAAGTAAATCTGGTGTGAATTGTATTCTTACATTATTTACACTAAAAATCTCTGCCATTGTTTTAATCATTAGAGTTTTAGCTAAACCTGGAACACTTTCAAGTAATATGTGACCATCTGAAATGATTGATATAATTATTTTTTTGATGACATCCTTCTGACCTACAATATTTTTTTCAGCTTCATCAACTATTTTTGAAATTGTTTGTGAATATTTTATAGAAATATTTGTTAATTCTTTAATTCTTTCATCTGAAATAGCAAAATTTTCTTCCATAGCATTTACTCTAAATAATTCGGTTTTTTAAATTTTTGATTTAGTGACTATTACTCTTTAAAATTTTATTTTATGATTATAATTCATAAATAAAAAATGAATTTTAGATGTATTTTTCAAAATTTCGATGAATGTACCAATGTTTATTTTATGTATATTCATAAAAAAATTAAGTATTGACGCCTTATTGGATTTTAATTGTATTTTTACTTTCAGTAGGTTTAACAAATTCTATTTATGCAGAACCTAAAGATATTGAAATTGATTGGGTAATTGAAGGTCAAATACCATCAGTTGAATCTGGGATTAATGATGAATCTAGGGTTGATTTACTCCCTGAAAAAAATTCATTAATTGATGAACAAATTGAAAATTTTATTTCACCTGAAAATAAAATATCCGATGAAATTGCAGAGGACTATATTACTGGTAGTAAATACATGCTTGGAAATAAGGAAATAACTATTGACTCCAAAGAAGGTCAGTTTCTTAATAAAATTTTAATTGAACAAAGACAACATAACAAAGATAATTTTTTTCACATGATTAAATATCTTGATAGATATTCTGATGGATATGTTGAAGTTGTAGAAGCATTACTTGATCCTATAAAGAAACAACAATACGTTCAAGGTGGTGTAAATCGTGATTTTAATCATAATTCCAATTTAGAACATTTTCTAATTGAACGTGGATATAGTTTGGATGATATGGAATCTATTCCCAACCATGTTTTTTCTCCTACTAAATATGATGCAGTACGTGCTGCAGCTTCTAGCGCAGCTGATTCTGGTGCAGAGTCAACCGATCTTAGAGAATTTCTTCCTAATTATGTAAAGCCTGATTCAAAAGATATACATGCTGAAATGATTCGTAATTTATCTGAACAAACAACTAGTGTCTATGATTCAATTTCATCCACACCAATTGAAATCTCTGTAAAACAAAGTCCCGATCTAACAAATGCTATTACTAACAGCTTATTTGATGATTTTCAATTTGTAAATACTAAATTTGAAAATACTCAACATGTAATCGATACATTGGATACGCCTAAAATTTTGTTGACCATTGATTCACAATTTGAATATCTAATTCTAATTTTGGTTACAATTTCTGTAGTCGTTGGTTTGATTATTTTTGGTTATTTATTATATCAAAAATCTAGGGTTAAACAACCAATGAATCTTGTTATGGTTCCTACAATAATCAATTATCTTGAGAATACAAATAATATGATTGAATCTTCTAGAAATTTATTTGACGGTAATTCTCCAAAATATGCTTTTGAAAAATTCAGTCAAGCAATCAGGTATTACTACTCTCATAAATTAAAAATTAATTTAGATTTAACTACAACTCAAACCTTAATTGAACTTGAAAAATCTAACATCGATAATTTTGATGATGTTAAAAAATGGCTTTTGTTATGTGGTCAAGTTGAATTTATAAAACATAAATCTACACAAAAAGAATTCCTAAAATCCTTAGACTCTTTTTCAAAATCTATTTCTTAGAATTTTGTGTAATTGTACAGGTAAAAAATGGCTCATCTATTTTGGTATTTCCCAAAAATCTTTTAGTTTCAAATTCATCTATTTCCAATAAATTTGCATTATTTTTATAAATGATATTTTGTTCATAGTCTAAAAATAAAATTTCTAAAATTACTTTGTCTTTTTTAATTTCATTATTATTGAATTGGCCTGAAATTGTAACTAATCCAAACTCATCTTTTAGACAGGAAAAATTCTGAATCCCATATTTTTTATCCTTCTCTATGCCTAATAATTTATTTTTATTTTGTTTTTCCTTAATTCTATTTTCTTTTTGTATTTTTTCTTCATTTTCATTTAACTCTTTTTTTAATATTTCATTATCTCTAAATTCTTTTTCTTTAATTTTTTGATTTGATTCTAGAATTTTGTGTAATTGGTAGTTGTTTTTAATATTTTTGTCACGTTCTATCTTTTTTAATATTTCACTCACAATTCTTGTTGTAATTTCATCTTGAGTCAATTGTAATTTCTTTGGACCTATTTTTAATTTATTATAAGTAAAGTGTTCTTGATATTCATCAGAAATTATACTTTGGACTGCGTACTCATTTGTTTTACAAATTGTAATTGCTCCTTTTTCAGAAAAATTGAACATGCATTTTGTATTTTTATCTGGTGAACCTACAAGATATGCATTATCAAAAAAATTTTCAAAACTAATATCTGTATTCTCGATTTGATTATTTTCTAATTTATCTCCCATGTTGTATTTTATAATTTTAGTTTGAATTGTAGAGACTTTGTATTTGTTAACTACTGGATCATAAACTCTGCTGATATCTCTAAGTATGGATGTCATTGTTTCTGTACCTTTTTCTTCATCTACTGTAGATTGATTATCTACATATCTCCAGATTGTTCTATTTGTAATTGCTTCAAGTTCTTTTTCTGTAGGAAGTAATTTTTTTAATTTACTTGAAATTTTCTTTCTTTCAACTTCTTTTCCAACTTCTTTTTCAACTTCTTTTTCAACTTCTTTTTCAACTTCTTTTTCTTTTTGTGTTCCTCCATCTCTTTTGAATCGGTCACCTGCCTTTGCAATTTCTTCAGCTCTTGCAGCATTGGTAGCTTCTTCAGCCGCCTTTTCAGCTCTTTCCGCTTCTACTGCGGCCTTTTCAGCTCTTGCAGCTTCTGACACTGTTTGAGCTCTTGCTTCAGCCGCCTTTTCAGCTCTTTCTTCAGAATAGTCTGTTTCTGCAAATGTTATCTGTTGCAATGAAAATATCATTAAACATGAAAAAATAGCAAATATTGCAAATTTTTTCATAATTCTATAATTATTTTTAATTATTAATATTATATTGGTACATTCTTGAAATTAAGAATTAACTAATTATCAACTTGATCGTGAACAACCACATTTTACGTATACAACTTTGAATTTTCCTTCACTCTTAATGTTGTGTGACATTGGTTTATTACAATACTGGCAATCAACTGAACCATGATATTCCTCAACTGGAACTATTTTGTATTCCCATGATTTTTTTTTACTGTCCCAATAGACTGAATTAATTTCTGTTGGATTGCTCATACTTTGAATTCATTATAAATTTGGTTAATTAATTTTTATAATTAATCTTATCGTATCTTAGTCATAACATTCTCTAATTAACTCGTAAATAGGGCTTTTTTTAAAATCATTTATGAAGGATATTGCTATTTCCTCAATTTTAGATTCAATGCATGGAGATATTGCTTATTTGACAGATATGTGGGAAAATTGTGTTGATAAAAAAAGAAAACGATACTCTAGAAGTAAATTTTCAACTGTTTTAGATAAAATGGAAAATTTAGGTTATCTAAAAAAACAAGGATACAAAAGTGAAATAACTTACACTAAATTAAAATTTATTGACACTGCTGATCATGTAGGATTTATCAATAATCTCATTTTTACAAATGAAACTATGATAAAAAAAACATTAAAAAAATTAGATAGTAAAAAAATTTTTATTGATATTTCGAAAGATCTTAATGCTCATAAATTTAATAAATTTACGATAAAAGATTATGATTTATTTTTAAAAACTATAACTAGCATGTTTGAAGTAATATCATCTATTTTATTTATAATTAAAAATAACACAGATACAGAACTAAAAAAAGAATTAAAATTATGTCTTAATGAAATCAAAGATTTCTTAGATGAAACAAATGAAATACTGATGAAATTTAGAGGTTCAAATGAACGAATAGTACTACAACGAATTTTAGATAATCGAGTACCTGAAGAAGGTTTTTTAAAAATTTAATTATTATAATCTAATAACTTAAAAAATATAATTTTATTGCATTGAATAATGAACATCGCAAAATAATACAATCCCATTTGATAATGTCTTAGCTGATACACTGTGACCTTCTGCTAATCCTTTTCCACAAACATAACATTCTACTTTTGATACAGATGATTGTATCTCATTATTTGTTTTTGAATTTTGTAGTAATGTTCTACTTTGCATTTTCATCATGATTTTGCTGCGATCAACTATCCTATAAAGGTACCGTACTATACCGTAATTATAAAAAACTGTTAGTCATATTCTGACATGCCAATTTGAGTCAATTATGTTGATATATCGTACTATTTTCCCAAAGAGACTTTAAATATTAAACAGTAAAAATTTTGTTTATGGGTGGACACCTTTGGAAATGCTCAAGTAAAAATAATACCTCTAGATTTAGCTGAAAATCAATTTCAAATTTACAATAAAATATCTCGAAACTATTCTCATTCTTTTCTCTTTGAATCTCTATCTGGACCGGAAGTTTTAGCTGAAACATCAGTAATGGGATTTGATCCTAAGATTATTTTTAAAGGATATTCTGATAAGGTTGAAATTATGAAAAATAATGAAACCACTATCATTGAAACTAATGATCCATTTGTGGAATTAAAAAAATTATTGGGAAAATCAAATGAGCAAAAATATAGATATCTTGGCGGAGCTGTTGGCGTCGTAAATTATGACTCAATTAGATTAGTTGAAAATATTTCTGAGGAAAATAATTTAACTAATCCAATTATGGAATTTGGAATTTATGATGATGGTTTATTATATGACAACGTTGAAAAAAAATTATTCTACTTTTATCATGATGTAAATAGATATGATCAATTAATTGTAAGTGCTGATTCATTTGACACATTCCATTCCGGTGAAGTAATCCCTAATATGAATAAAGAAAAATTTTCAAGCATTGTAAATAAAGCAAAGCAGTATATTCACGATGGCGATATCTTTCAAGTAGTTTTATCTAGAAAGTTTGCATTTGAAACTAGTGGTGACAATTTAACATTATACAAAACATTACGAAAGTTAAATCCATCACCATACATGTATCATCTGAAACAAGATGCAAAAACAATAATTGGTGCATCTCCTGAAATGTTAGTTAGAATTACGGATGATAAAGTAGAAACTTTTCCAATTGCTGGAACTAGAAAAATAACTGATGATGAAGAAAAAAATAAAGCACTATCTGATGAATTGATTACGGATGAAAAGGAATTAGCTGAGCATACAATGCTTGTTGATTTAGGACGTAACGATATTGGTAGAGTTTGTAAGTATGGTACTGTACATCCTGAATCTCTTATGCAAATTAAGCGATTTAGTCACGTTCAACATATTGTGAGTCATGTAGTTGGTAATTTGGACTCTAAAAATGACATGTTTGATGCATTTCAGGCCATATTCCCTGCCGGAACTGTTTCAGGTGCTCCTAAAGTTCGAGCAATGCAGATAATTGATGAGTTGGAGACTGAAGAACGAGGTCCATATGCTGGTGCAGTTGGATATTTTTCATATAATGGATGTTGTGATTTTGCAATTGCAATTAGAAGTATTTTCATAGAAAATAACAAAGGATTTGTGCAATCTGGAGCAGGTATTGTTTCAGATTCAGTTGCAGAAAATGAATTTAAAGAAACTGAACACAAAGCAGGTGCAATGCTTCAGGCATTAAAGGAGGCATCAGATTGAAATTTTTAATTATAGATAATTATGATTCATTTGTTTACAATATAGCTCAATATCTTGGGGAGTTGGGAGTTGAATGTGATGTATTTAGAAATGATAAAATCACAATTTCACAAATTAAAGAAAATAATTATGATGGAATAATAATTTCTCCCGGACCTGGAACTCCTGAAGATAAAAAATACTTTGGAATTTGCAGTGATGTGATTAAAGATATCGGTCCAACAACTCCTATTCTTGGTGTCTGTTTAGGCCATCAGGGAATTATTGATGCATTTGGGGGGAAAGTAACTAACGCTGGATGTGTTCGGCATGGGAAAACAAGTCCAGTTCAACATACTAATTCGGAATTATTCAAAGATGTAAAAAATCCTTTTCGTGCTACACGTTATCATAGTTTAGTTGGAGATAAAACAATAATTCCGGATATGTTAGAAGTTATAGCTACTGCAAATGACGATGGTGAAATTATGGCAATTAAACATAAAGAATTTTTAATTCAAGGAGTGCAATTTCATCCTGAATCCATTATGACTGAAGATGGTAAAAAAATTCTGGGTAATTTTATTCGACAGGTTAAGGAAAAATGATTTCTGAATATATTTCCAAATTAGAACAAAAAATTGATCTTACTTATGATCAAATGAATGAAATTATGTCTGAAGTATTATCTGGGAAAACTGATGATGATCAAAATATTCAAATTTTGTCTAATTTATCTAAAAAAGGCGAAACTGATGATGAATTACTTGGAATGCTAGATAAAATGCAAGAATTATCTCTCAAAATTACGCCTAAAAACCAAGGTACTGTTATTGACATGTGTGGTACAGGTGGAGACAAATTACAAACTTTCAATATTTCTACCACTGCCTCATTTGTAGTTGCAGCGGCTGGAGGTATTGTTGCTAAACATGGAAATAGATCCAACTCGGGAATTTCTGGAAGTGCGGATATTTTTGAATATTTTGGATATGATCTTAATGCTGAACCATCTGTTATTGCAGATATTTTAGAAAATCATCGAATATGTTTTATGTTTGCACAAAAATTTCACCCTGCAATGAAAAATATTTCTTTAGCTAGAAAGCAATTGGGAATTCGAACTGCATTTAATTTACTTGGACCTTTATCAAATCCTGCTAATGTAAAAAATCAATTAGTTGGTGTTTTTTCAAATGAGTTTCTTACTCGCTTACCTCAAATTCTTAAAAGAAAAGGAGTAGAAAATATAATGGCTGTTAGGTCTAATGATGGAATGGATGAATTTTCAACTAGTTCAACAAATAGTGTATGCATTTTAAAAAATAATATTGTATCTGTTAATTCTATTGATCCTGAATTTCTTGGGTTACATAAATCAAAACTTAATGATATTCAAATTGAAACTAAATATGATGCAATTAAATCATTTGTAGGTGTTCTAAATAACACAGCTAATCAATCTATGATTGAAACTACTGCATTAAATGCAGCTGGAGGATTGTTGGTTGGGAATGTTGTAAATAGTTTTGAAGATGGTGTTGAACTTGCAATGACTACTATTGTTGATGGGAAGGCGATGAATTTATTGGAGGAATTTGTGGCCAATACTGGAGATATTAAAAAATTAAAGGAGATTACACATGGCTGAAAATATTTTAAAAAAATTAGTAAATAATTCTCAAATTGCAATTGATGATGGAGTCTATGATGTTGATGTAAATTTAAAAAAATCTACACATGATTTCAAACAAATTATTAATTCTAATCCTCATGCAACACTACTTACTGAAGTAAAATTCTCATCCCCGTCCTTAGGCAAAATCAGAACTATTGGGGATCCTAGTAGTATTGCAAAGCAAATGATTGAGGGTGGTTCAAAGGCACTATCTGTTTTAACTCAACCACATCTGTTTAATGGTTCTCCAGATTATTTTATTCAAGTAAGACAATCTGTTGACGTCCCATTATTGATGAAAGACATCATGATTGATAAAATCCAAATTGATACTGCAAAAAAAATTGGTGCGGACTACATGTTAGTAATCCAATCTCTGTTTGATCAAAATTTCCTTACTGATATTGACGAATTCATAGGATATGGACATAAACAGGGATTGAGTATTTTACTGGAGGTTCACACTAGGGAAGAATTTCAAAATGCATTAAAGACTGATGCTGATATTATTGGAATTAATAATAGGAATTTGGATACTCTTGAAATTGATCTTAAAACAACAGAATCTGTTTTATCTGGAAATGATACATCTAGGATAATTTTATCTGAAAGTGGTATTAGCACTCCTGAGGATATTCAATATTTAAAAAAGTGTGGTGCTGACGCTTTTTTGATAGGTTCAAGTATAATGAAAAGCGATAATATTGTAGAGCAAGTAAAGAAATTGGTGAACTCAATATGAAATACCCTAAAAACGGTAAATTTGGAGAATTTGGTGGGCAATATATTCCAGAAACTCTTGTACCTGCAATTGAAGAATTAGAAGAAAATTATTTAAAATTCAAAAATGATAAAAAATTCAAAGAAGAATTAGATTATTATCTAAAGGTGTATGCAGGAAGACCCACTCCATTATACTATGCAAAAAATTTGTCTGAAAAAATAGGTGGTGCTAAAATTTACCTCAAAAGAGAGGATCTATTGCATGGCGGTGCTCATAAAATTAACAATACTTTGGGTCAAGCATTATTAGCAAAAAAAATGAATAAGAAAAGAATCATTGCAGAAACTGGTGCTGGGCAACACGGTGTTGCAACAGCAATGGCATGTGCTGCATTGGGACTAAAAGCTGAAGTGTATATGGGATATAAAGATACAATCAGACAAAAACAAAATGTTTATCGTATGAACATGTTAGGTTCACAAGTCCATCCAGTTAAATCTGGTTCTAAGACATTAAAAGATGCAATTAATGAGGCCATTCGGGATTGGATTACTAATGTTGAATCTACTTACTACTTGCTTGGTTCTGCAGTTGGTCCTCATCCTTACCCTGTAATGGTTA
>Ga0315316_10003828_pt1 | contig 10938 bp, 7 predicted proteins | sample M160m3416metaG_FD_203702 | JGI IMG/M metagenome (GOLD analysis project Ga0315316, IMG submission 203702) | Ammonia-oxidizing marine archaeal communities from Monterey Bay, California, United States - M1 60m 3416 | ecosystem: Environmental > Aquatic > Marine > Intertidal zone | place: USA... | reverse complement strand
AGCATCAATTTCCTTTGTGTCTTGAAACAAGGGGAAGCTACATCTTGAGATGAACTCATCCTGTGAATCTTTTCCAGATTGAATGTTAATTGCTACAAAATTGACTTCGAATTTATCAGTTAAGAGTTCTTTTTGGAGTTGTTCCAATTTTTCAATCTGACGTTGGCAATAAGGGCACCATGTGGCGAGCAGTGCTACTATAGTGACCTGTCCTCGGAACTGATCTAAGCCGTAAACCTGATTGTGTTTCGGGCTTTTAGGTTGAAAGTCTAGCAGTTCCCAAGACGGCCATGGAGAGTCGATTTTACGAGGAGAAATTGTCTGCGCTTGTATTGGATTTGCCATTAAGAAGATCAGTGCGGCTATGTATATCTTTAAGGTTAATCCAATATAGTTCTGGGTCTGCATCGCTGTTGATAATACGCCGGTATGCTATAATTAGCAATATGCTGGAAAGGTCTGGTCGTGCTCGGGTAAGAGCTTTAGTTTCCTTGTGATGCATTTAATAAAAGTAATTAGAATTACTGTGATGATTTGTCTTTGTTCGTTGGCAGTAACTGTAGAGACTGGTAACGCAGCAGAACGCCCTAATATTGTTTTGATTATGTGCGATGACATGGGCTGGAGTGATATTGGTTGTTATGGAGGCGAAGTGAAAACCCCTAATCTTGATCGTTTAGCAGCTGAGGGATTGAGGTTTACACAGTTTTATAACAATGCCAAATGCACTACGACACGGGCATCTATATTGACAGGTCTTTACCCTCGGCGGGGTAAAGGTGGTTTACTGCGCAAAAATATGGTGACTTTGGGTGAGGCTATGAAATTAGCAGATTATCAAACGGCTCTTAGTGGTAAATGGCATTTGGGGTCAAGTGAAGCAACGCACCCGTATAGACGCGGTTTCGATGAATATTACGGATTGCTGGATGGGTGCTGCAATTTTTTTAATCCGAAGCAAAAAGATCCAAAGTATAAGGGAGGTAGAATTCGGAAATTTGGTCAAAATGATCGAGATCTTACTGAGTTTTCAGATGATTACTACACGACTGATGCTTTTACTGATCATGCTATCGAATGTGTGGAGAAGTTTTCGCAAAATGATAAGCCATACTTTTTGCATGTTTGTTATACAGCGCCACATTATCCATTACATGCAAAGCCGGAGGATATAAAAAAGTATGTAGGCAAATATAAAATGGGATGGGAGGAAATGCGGAACCAGCGTTATCGCCGTTTAATCAAGATGGGTCTAATTGATCCTGCTTGGAAGCTTTCAGGTAAGGACTCTAGGTCGTACGATTGGAAGTCTTCAAATCAAGAGCATGAGGATTTACGAATGGCTGTTTACGCTGCGATGATCGATAGCATGGACCAGAATATTGGACGACTTATAGAGACTATAAAAAATAACAAAGGAGGGGATAATACACTTGTCATTTTTCTTTCGGATAATGGTGGATGCGCTGAGGAACCCGGCGGTCGTTCTTCGGGCATCATTCCTGGACCGAAGGAGTTTTATGCGGCTGTTGGGCCGTCTTGGGGATGGGCTCAAAATTCCCCGTTCCGCCGTTATAAAAGCTGGGCGCACGAAGGTGGTATTGCTACTCCGTGTATTGCCTGGTGGCCGGGAAGGGTGGCAAGTGGTTCGATAACTAAAGAGGTTGGTCATATTATAGATTTTATGCCCACATTCCTCGAGTTAGGTGCAGGTAAATATCCAAATGAATTCAATGGGGGAAAGATTATTCCGGTCGAAGGAAAAAGCCTTGTGGATGTTTTGTACGGGAAAAGTCGCAAAGGTCATACTCAACTAGCTTGGGAGTGGTCAGGAAATCGGGCACTTCGCGAGGGGAAATGGAAATTAGTTTGGGATAAGTACGATAAAAAGTGGGGATTGTTTGATATGATAGCAGATCGGACTGAGACGACTAATTTAGCTGAAAGTAAACCAAAATTAGTCAAGCGTTTGGCTTCGGATTGGCATGCTTGGGCCAAGCGTAATGGATTAAAGCCTAAAAATTGAAACTTATTAATTAATGGATAAAATTGCTAATATTTGTGTCTTTTGTGGTTCATCAGCTGGAGAGGATACGATATATGCTCAGGCAGCTCGGGGTTTAGGTGAATTGATGGCTGTTCGAGGTTTGAACTTGGTTTATGGGGCAGGAAATATCGGGCTGATGGGAGTGTTGGCGGATGCGGTTTTAGGAGCAGGGGGAGAGGCAATTGGTGTAATACCTGAAAAACTTGTAGGGCGCGAGTTAGCGCATCAAGGACTAACGGAATTGCATGTGGTTGAGACCATGCACGATCGAAAAGCCAAAATGCACGATTTAAGCGATGCCTTTGTAGTATTGCCTGGAGGGATTGGAACCATGGAGGAATTCTTTGAGGCTGTTACCTGGCGTCAGCTGGATTATCACTGCAAACCAATAGCGATGTTAAACGTAGGTGGGTTTTACAATGGCATAGAACAGTTTTTTGAAAGCATGTTGTTGTCGGGTTTTTTGCGGCCTAAACATGCCGAACTATTTTTTGTCGAAACCGATTCAGAACGATTACTTGATCGTTTGATTGTCTAATTGCTTGATCGGAAAAACCGTCTTATTCCATCTGTTGGAATTATTATTGGGCTTTCTACATTCAAGTTTTTCCATGGGCCGTTTACATCGGGCGAGGATTGTAACAAACCTATAAACTTGATAGTTAAACCGTCTGCACTTTTCTCTAGGCTGATAGTTGGTTCAGTTGTGTCTTTTGACTTTGGAATGAAAAGTGGCAGGCCTGTTGGTTTAACTTCACCAAGGATAGCTGCTTCTTCGGGTGAGATCTCACGATTATAAACTGCGATTGAGTGAATGAATAATTCTCCATTTTCTCCATCGTTGTCATTAAATAACCAGACGCTGTCTCCCATGGACTGGCGTCCATCTAAACCTCCGTTTGCTTGTTTGGAGTGATATTTTCCATTTAGATATTTTGTATAAGAGCCAGAGGAGAGGTCGAATGTTAGAATGATTCGATTCCATTGCTCTGCAGAAACTTTAACTTCGGGGTCTTCTGGCTCATATCCGCCACCTCCTTGGCCAAGGCCTCCATCGGTTTTTCTCCAAAACACATCTCCGTCTCCACTATTGTCGAGATTTGCAATTGATGCCCAACCATTACCTTTTCCTGAAAAATAAATATCATAGGCTAAACTATACTGATTAACTCTTTTGCCTCCACCGTTTGGTTCTATGTTATGATGTATTATATATCCGAAATTAGGATTGGACCCAATATGGCCTACTTTCATTACATTTAGCGTTTGGCCTTCAACACCTTCGATTCCGAAGGACTCCGTTGTTCCGAAATCAGTTGCGCCAGATGTTGCGCCTTTAGGGCCATCAACATAGGTGATTGATTCCCCTAGAATTGCTGAAAGATCTTTTTCTTCGAAACTCCAAAGTCCTCGGACTGGAGTAGGCATCGGGATTCCAAGGGATGATGGAGCCCCGAGAGCTCTGGCTTCATCTTGACTGACTTTTCCGTTTCTAATCTGGATGGCTGCGACATAGAGCTCTCCGTTTTCTCCATCATTATCGTTAAATAGCCAAGAGGAAGGATTCATTGATTGCCGGCCGTCCAGTCCAGAATTTTCCTGGCTCGAATGATATATGCCATCAACATATTTTTCATACAGGCCTTGTGCTAGATCAACGGCTAATACAACACGGTGCCACTGACCTTTGTTGACTTTAACTTCGGGGTCTTCTGGTTCATATCCACCACCTCCCTGGCCAAGGCCTCCATCGGTTTTTCTCCAAAACACATCTCCATCTCCAACTCCATCCATGTTTATCAAAGAGGCCCAACCATTTCCGCCGCCGGTGAATAGCAAGTCGAATACGATTGAGTATTGGTTCACTTTTTTGCCTCCGCCATTTGGAGTAATGCCGTGGTTCATTAAATATCCGAAGTTTGCATTTGAGCCAATATGGTTCACTTTCATTACAGAAGTGTTTTTCCCATTGATGTCGGGTATCTCAAAATCTGTTGTGAATCCAAATTCAGTGGCGGATGCTGTAGCGCCTTTTTCGCCATCAAGATATTTCAAATTATTACCAATAGTAGCTTTTAATTCACTGTTGAAGTTCCAATAACCTGTAATTTCTATTTCATCGCGAGCATCAACACTGAAGCTCCACTCTCTTTGAATTGAGTTGCCCTTGGAGTCTGAAAATTTTATTTTCACATCATAGTCTAGTTCGCTAAGGCTTTTGTGCTCAGGTTGGAAGTTAATGTATGTGTGTCTCCCTGCTTTAGAAATATTTGGATTAGATCGTCGATTGTTAACATACAGTTTCACCGAATCAGGGGATACTTCAGTTTCATCGTCTGCTAGAATGATAGAGATTGGGGTCTCCTTGCTATTGCCCGAAGAGTTTGGAGCTGGACTAGCAATGGCAACATAAGGCAAACGAATTTTTCCAGCATGAGTGAAGGATTTAATCGCCTTTTCGCTTTCTGTGTCGTTAATCAGAATTTTTTCCTCTGTGTTTATGTCGATTGAGTAAAATTCTAAAGCGGCGTTTCTAGATTTATTCCAGTATACAATGCGAAATGGATAGAGGCCTTCTTTTTCAACAGTGAAATCAAATGTACAGTCATTGGCACCTTCACGGTAGCCAAGTAAGGTTAATTCAAATTCGCCGACTTCCTGTGCGAATCTGTCTCGAGAACTAGCAGCAGTGAATACCTTGAATTTGTCCTCATCGTTCTGGTCTGGTTTTCCCACGTGAGTTGTAATTCCTAGCCGATGAGTGCCTGGTTTAAGAGCAAGATAAGTTAGTATCTCAGTGCTAAAATTGGTGTCTTGTTCTTCTTCCCCGGGGATGCCTGGGAAGAAGTCATCAAAATCAAAATGCCCAAATATCGATCCATCTTTTTGGAAATCGATAACTTCATATAAATCAAATTCATCACCACTTTCGCTTGGTGTTGCGACATTTTCCACGATATTTCCTTCAGCATCCTTGAGAAGCCCTTCAAGTTGATAGATAGCTCTTTTAAAGTCATGCTGAATAGGAGTTTCCATTGGAGATTGGATGGAGCGAACTAGGAACCCTGGGTTACTTCCTGTATCGATCGGTAGTGCAGTCGAGGCTGCCAGCTTTTGGAAATCTGTTACTGTAAATCTCCATTTCTTAGAGTGATTCTTTCCAGCGCTATCATCAAACTTTACGAGTACTTCGTAATTCCCCAATGGTTCAAGTAGCAGCTCTGGCTGAGCTGATATAGTAACAAGATCATCTTTTCGTTCGGTCGTGACATTGAGGGCTTTGTCGTTAAGCCACATTTTGATTGAATTGTCTTTGAGTGAGTCTTGGCCGTCTTTCAAACTGCATTTGATTAGTGTGCTTGGGAGTATGTCGGTGGGGATCGGACGCCTAAAAGGTGTTGGCTTGGGTGAAACGGAAACTAGATATGGTTTTACAGGTGGCTTTGATGGGATTCCGTCAGCGCTTGCCTTGCCAAGTTCTTCAATAATTGATCCAGGGACTGCTTCGTCTCTGTATTGAAGGCTGCTAATGAAACCTCCGAATGTATCAGTAGTGTGTTTAAAAAGATAAAATACATCTTCCATAGCATATTTGCCGTCGTCTTCTTGTGTCTGTTGAATTTGTTCTGTTCCAACGTGTTCCCCGTCTATGTAATATTTAATCTCCCCAATCACGTGATCAACAGTTAAAGCTACGCGATACCAGCCATTAGGTCTTAGTTTTCCAGAAAATGAACTACTTCCGACTCCGTTGCTTGTGCCAATCAAAAACTGAGCTCCTTCAAAATCGTTGAGGGCAACTAATGCTCTTATTTTGTTATAGGATCTGACAGTATAATAAAGATCTGCAATAATAGTGTATTGGTTTACTAGCCAGTCGGATCCACCATTGGGTTCGCCGCTATGATAAACATCTAATCCGTTAAAATCGGATTCGGGATTACTGTTCGGAAAGCTCATTACCATTGGGTCCTTGCCGTTGATATCTTTTACTTTGAAGTCACTTGCTTTACCGAACTTAGCTTCGCCTTGATCAAAATTCCATTCGAGGTCTTGTCCAATTTTCGCAGTCAGGCCGTCGGTGAAGTTCCATTGGCCCGTGATTTCTGCTTTTGAAGTGTTGGGCGCAATTATTAAAAGTATCCAAATGCAGATGCTGGCTTGGTAAGCAATGAGGCTAGAAATGGGTTTTTTCATGAGTATACTAATTTGTCGAATTGAGTTGAAAATTTCAACCCGCTCACCAGAAAGTGCAAGAATCAAAACACTATGGATTAGAATTAATCCAATTTTTTTAACTGAAGGAGCGTCCGAGGAAGATGAGGATCCCAATGAAAATTAATATAAATATGGCAGAATAAGCTACTGGGAAAGTTCCTGATGAGAATTGCGAAATGATTTTTTGTTCGCGTTTTTTGATGCTAGTTTTATCTGCGCTGAGCGACTCCTCCCATAATGGGCGAAGTAGCATGACAGTAAGTGAAGCAGGTGCATTAATGATGAATCTCACTAATGCAGGGAGGAAGGTTTTGATGACTATATGTTCAGATGCTCGGTTGATACTGTTGAATGTTTTGTCTATGCCGCTATAAAATAAATTTGCTCCTTTGCGATAGAACCAGTCGAAATCAATTGAAATTGTGGGAGTGCGCCTGAGCATAGGCAGAAAGAGGAAAAACGATAGGCCGGAGAAAATTAGCATTTGGAACATTGTAGCAACATGATCGAAGTGCTCGATGTAGATTTCATAAAAGGAGTTTTGTTCAACCAAAATATCGCTGTTTGGTAATATGCTATAAAGGTGGCTTGGATTAAGGCCTAAGTAGATGCAAAGGAAAGCCATTAAACTCATTCCAGCTATCATAGCGCGCGGGGCTTCTTTAGGGCGAAGTCCGCGGTCGACATTAAAGAAAACGAAGAACGGAAACTTAATGCCAGCATGTAGGAATACACCGGCAGAAGCGACTTCGAGTGCTAACCAAGCCCATAGATAGTTTTGATGTTCGGCAGCTGCGGTAATAAGCGTTTTACTGATGAAGCCGCTGGTTAGTGGTACTCCGGAAATAGCGAGTGCTCCGATTGTGCCTAAGACCATAGTGATTGGCATAGTTTTATAGAGCCCACCTAACTCGGTGCATTTGCTTTTGTTCGTACGGTAAAGCACAGCGCCAGCTGACATCCAAAGTAGAGATTTGTAGATAATATGACAAAATGCATGAGCGACAACGCCAGCGATTGCCAGTTTGGTCCCGATTCCGACTCCGCATACCATGAACCCTACTTGGTTAATGATACTGTACGCTAGAATTCGACGCATGTCGTTTTCGAGAAGGGCATATATTATTCCGTAGACTGCCATAATACAGCCGATTGGAATCAAAACTTCTTCACCAGGGAACCCGCGGACAAGTGTGTAAACTGCCGTTTTGGTTGTATATGCACTGAGGATAATGCCACCAAAAACAGTGGACTCAGGATAAGCGTCTGGTAGCCAACTTGAAAATGGGACTGCAGCTGCGTTTATCAATATGCCAATAAGAATGAAATTCTTGGCTGTAGCATTTTGGTAGATGTTCTCTTTAGTGAAATCAATAGATCCGCTTTCGTGGATTGCGAGTAATATCCCTGTAAGTAATACGAGTCCGCCGGCCAAATGGACTAGAATGTACCTTTGTGCAGCTAGTCTTGATCTTTTGTTGTTTCGAGCAAGGATTAGGAAAGTTGAGGATATAGCCATCATTTCCCAGAAGAGATACCAACTAATCATGTCTCCGGCGAATACCACACCTAATGCACTCCCAACGTAGGCTAATGCAGCAGTGTTTTGGAGTCTGCAACGTTCGCTCCATGAAAAGACAAGTGCTCCAAAAGCGCTCAGAGTGAAAATATATCCGAAAGCTTTGCTAGTGGAATCTACTCGCAGCAGTGTAAGGTCAAACCCAAGAAATTCGGGTAGAACCCTGCTGCCTTCGCTTAGTTGTGAAACGGCATAGAAACCAAAAAGTGCTAAGGCTATAGCTCCGGCCTTCCGAGTTGTAGCAGGTAAAATTAGCAGTATAAATGCCCCGATTATCAGCAGGAAAGCAGGGGGGATATTGTTAAGGAGTGTCATCGTAATAATCCTCCTTTGCTTTTAGAAATACGCTAAGGCCTTTTGCTAGTAGGATAGATCCGCTACAGGCAATTAGTCCAAACATGCCGTAGAATCCAAACCAATTACTCATGTTTCCCAACACCGATGATTCGAGATCTTCAAAATGTTTGTGTCGATGAATGAAGAATTCAAGTATTACTGAAATACTGCAGATAATCCACATGGCTTTCCAGAATGAAGCGCTAATATAAGGATTGTCCATAGCGGAAGAGGTTTCTTCTGGTGGTTTAGTTTTGGCTTTCGCCTTCTTCGTGGTTGTGTTTTTTCGTGTCACTTTTTTCTTTGTAGCCATGATGGATTAGTTACTTTTTGCGTACACGTTTAAAAATTGCTCCACGAACTGATACATGGTGTTAGAAAAGAAAAATACCAACAGGCATCCTGTAGCAGTGAGTAACATTGGGATGACCATTAGCATGGATGGTTCTGAGGCTTTATTATACTTCGCTTCATCTGATGGGAGCGCAAAGAATGCTTTATATGCTATTGGAAGAAAGTATGCAGCGTTAAGTAGTGAGCTGATAAGGAAAATAACGAAAGCCCACTGCTGATTGGAATCCAGGGTGCCATTAAGTAAATACCATTTACTGATGAATCCGCCAGTCGGAGGCAACCCAATTACGCAAAGTGAACCGAGGAAAAACGCTGTCATTGTGAGTGGTATTTTCCGTCCGATCCCGTTCATTTGGCTGATGTATTTAGCTCCACAAGCTTCGTATATCGCTCCGGCGCAAAGGAACAGTGTGATTTTACCAACGGCATGCATGGGGATGTGTAGTGCGGCTCCAGCAATACCGCTTTCAGATGCCAATCCGACTCCTAGTATTATATAAGAAAGTTGGCCGATGGTGGAGTAAGCCAAGCGTGCTTTCAGATTGTCTTGGGATAATGCGATAAGGGAAGCGGTAATCAGAGTGATGCCTGCTATAATGCAGATAATCATTGTGAGTGATGGCGTGTTGGCCAATCTGTCTACTCCGAATATTCCGGTCATGACGCGAATGATAGAAAAGACACCAACCTTAACCACGGCAACTGCGTGCAGAAGTGAACTTACAGGGGCAGGGGCAACCATCGCTCCTGGAAGCCAGGCGTGAAATGGCATTAATCCGGCTTTGGCGAAACCGTAAAGGAACATTACTGCTAATACCGTTAAGAGGGTGTTGCTGGTTTGGTCTTTGAAAACACCGCCCCCCATAAAGTCGAGACTGCCAGTTTGCTGGTAAACTATAATCATTGCAGGCAAAGCCAATCCGACAGATGTGGTGAGTAAATAGATGAGATACTTACGTCCCCCTTTGATAGCTTCGTCATCTTGATTATGGGTAACCAATGGATAAGTTGACAAAGATAGAATTTCATAAAAAATAAACATCGTCAGCAGATTGGCAGAAAAAGCGACACCGACGGCAGAGGATATTGCGATGGAAAAACAAGCATAAAACCTAGTTTGCGAAAGGTCGTTTTTTGGGCGAAGTAGGCCGATTGAATAAATGGTTACAGGTATCCAAAGTGTGACTGAGACAAAGGCGAATAAAAGTCCTGCTCCATCGACCTTGAAAGATAGGCCGACGTTTGGCAGTAGGTTAATAAGAGTAAAAGTATAAAGTTTTCCATCTAATACCCCTGGAGCTAGCATTAGTAGTAAAGCCAGTTTTATTATTGCTGCCAAAAAGATGATTGCCTCTCGAATATTTGGTGCACGTCTACATAGCGAGATTAGAACAGCCGCCATCGATGAGATGAGGACGATCCAAAATGGGGTGGATTGTGCTTCTTCCATGTTCTATGGTGCGGGAATCTCTGGTAGGGCTTTGGCTATGAAATCGGTTATCAAGGTGTCGGTAAATATTCCAAGTGCAATCAGGCTAAGCGTCACAATTAATGTTGGGATGAGCATGCTGAGTGGGGCTTCATCACGAGGGATGGTTTTGTTTCCCTCTTTCGCTGGGTTGGGTACTTTGTTATATCCGATTTCAATAATACGAAATAGAATGACTGCCTTGATCAAGCTGGAGATCAATAGGGCTCCAACAAAATGCCAAGTGCCTGCTTGAGCAGCTCCTTGGATAAGGTAAAATTTGCTAAAAAATCCACATGTGGGAGGTACTCCTATTAATGCAGCCATGGTAATGACCAGAGCTATAAATGTAATCGGCATCTTGTAAAAAAGGCCGTCTAGCTTTTTGAGTTCCACTTGCCCAGTTCGAAAGAGAATACAGCCGATGACCATGAAAAGTGCTGAAGTCATAGCGGCATCAGCAATGATGTGGTATACCGCGCCCTTAAGCCCTGGGTCGTTGGCAAGCCAGGCACCCCCGACCATATAGCCGATTTCCGAAACGATAAAGTAACAGGCGATCTTTCGTAAATTTGTTTGAGTTAAGGAAAAGAATGATCCAACTAAAATTGAGATACTTGAAAGAAGTAATGCAGCGGTTTGTATATTGGGTGATTTGAGAACATAGTCTATCGAATAGACCGTAATCATAATCCGTATCATGGCATAAACGGAAACTTTTGTAGCCAAGGGGGCAAGTAATGCTCCACTAGCGGTTGGCGCATAAGTGTATGCATTTGGCAACCAGCCGTGCATTGGGAAAAAAGCCATTTTTGCCCAGGCTCCCACTATGATCAGTACGAAACCCACAAATACTGCCTGTGAAGCCTGTAGTGTTTGTGGGATGAGGAGTGAAAGGTTTTCGATATTAAGTGTGCCAGTCTTTACAAATACAAA
>Ga0315316_10003827_pt1 | contig 10943 bp, 11 predicted proteins | sample M160m3416metaG_FD_203702 | JGI IMG/M metagenome (GOLD analysis project Ga0315316, IMG submission 203702) | Ammonia-oxidizing marine archaeal communities from Monterey Bay, California, United States - M1 60m 3416 | ecosystem: Environmental > Aquatic > Marine > Intertidal zone | place: USA... | reverse complement strand
GCCGAATACCCACTCATGGCACCCGACGGCTTCACGATCGCTCCCAAGACGCCCGCCTGGGACGAGCACGCGAGCCGGTACTGGGTCACGACGGACCTCATCCCTCGGGACCCCAGCGCGCCTGAGCCCAACACGTACCACCCGACCCTCGTGCTCGACGATTCGGGGGCGGAGATCGCCCGGCTGCACGAGGTGGAGGTGCAGTTCGTGCGGTTCTCGCCGGACGGGCGCGGGGTCGCCGCCTTCGTGTCCGGGTCATCGCTCCGGCTGGCGACGCTCGGCCCGGGGTCGCCGACCGCTCGGGTTCATCCCGGGGCGGGGCTCGAACTCGACGCCCAATTCCCGGGCGCCCTCGACTTCGTTCAGGACATCTCCTTCGGGCCGAACGACGAGACCGTGGTGACTCGCTGGGGGGGGCTCATCCACGTGATCGGGGCCGACGGGTCGACCCAGACTGTCCAGCTGCCAAGAAACGACCCCCGGGCGCTCTACTACAGCGGCGTCCTCACACCAGACGGTCGCACCGTATGCGCGACCCGGTGTCGCGATGTCGCCGTCGTGTGCCGCGCACTGCCTTGACGAGGGCTCGCCCGGTGTAAACTCGGCGCCGTGTTCCAGCAACGAAGACAAGCCATGCTCGACGCCATGGGACCCGACGCCGTCGCCATCGTGCAGGGCGCCCGCCTCGTGACGCGGTCGAACGACACAGAGTTTCGCTTCCGGCAGGACAGCGACTTCTGGTACCTGACCGGGTTCGACTACCCCGACGCGGTGGCCGTGCTGCGAACGGACGGCGGACCGCCCTACACGCTGTACGTCCAGGCGCGCGATCGTGACGCCGAGGTGTGGACCGGCTTTCGACCGGGCGTCGAAGGCGCCGTGGCGGACTACGGCGCCGACAGAGCCTTCCCGACCGACGAGCTTGAGGAGCACCTCCCGGAGCTCCTCTCGAAGGCGCACCAGCTCTACCACCAGCTCGGACGGAGTGCGTCACTCGACACCCGAGCGACCGCCATCCTCGACGAGATGCGGCGGCGGTCGCGGCTCGGTGTCTCCCCCGCGTCGGCGATCCGCGACCCACGCGAGATCTTGCACGAGCTGCGCCTGTTCAAGAGTGAACCGGAGCTCGAGCTCATGCGGCGCGCCGCCAGCATCACACGCGACGCCCACCTCGAAGCCGCGCGCATCGCCCATGAGGGACATCACGAGTACGAACTCGAGGCCGTGCTCGACTACACATACCGTCGCCAAGGCGGCTGGGGGCCGGCGTACGGGACCATCGTCGCCGGTGGCGCAAACGCGACCACGCTGCACTACATCACCAACGACCGACCCTTGCGCGATGGGGACCTGGTGCTGATCGACTCGGGCGCAGAGTTTCAAGGCTATGCGTCGGACGTGACACGCACGTATCCGGTCGGCGGACGCTTCGACCCGTCTCGCCGCGCTGTATACGAAGCCGTCCTACAAGCGCAGTTGGCAGGCCTCGCCGCCTGCAAGACGGGCAACACGCTACAGGACGTCCACGCCGCCACGACGCGAAAGCTCGTCGAGGGGATGGTGTCGCTCCGACTGCTCAGCGGGACCGTTGACGACATCATGAGCCAGGAAACGTACAAGCCGTACTACATGCACAGCACCTCGCATTGGCTCGGGCTGGATGTTCACGACGTGGGCCACTACGCGAGCCAGGGCGATCCGCGCCCCTTGGAACCTGGCATGGTGTTCACTGTCGAACCAGGGATCTACATCGCGGCCAACGCGAGCGACGCCCCCGAGCACCTGCGCGGGATCGGGGTTCGCATCGAAGACGACGTGGTCATCACGGTTGATGGCCACGAAAACTTGAACGCATCGATCCCAAAGCAGATCGATGAGATTGAATCCGCAGTCGCGGGCTGACCACCGGAGAGGATATGCCGGACATCAAATCACTCCTGACCGAGAATCGTGTCTTCCAGCCGAGCCAGGAGTTCGCCGAGCAAGCGAACTGGAACAAGAAACAGATCGCTGAGTACCGCGAGCTGGGCAAGAACCCGCAGCGCTTCTGGGCCAAGATGGCCAAGGAGAACGTCAGCTGGTTTGCACCCTGGAAGAAGGTCCTCGACTGGAAGCCGCCCTTCGCGAAGTGGTTTGTCGGCGGGAAGCTGAACGTCTCCTACAACTGCCTCGACCGACACGTCGAGGGAGAGGGCGCGTGGCGACGTAACAAGGCAGCGATCATCTGGGAAGGCGAGCCCGGCGACACGCGCGTGATCACCTATGCGGAGCTGCACCGCGACGTATGCCGGTTCGCGAACGTGCTGAAGTCACAGGGCGTCAAGAAGGGCGACCGCGTCGCGCTCTACATGCCCATGATCCCGGAGCTCGCGGTCGCGATGCTCGCCTGCACCCGGATTGGTGCTCCGCACTCGATCGTGTTTGGCGGGTTCTCCGCAGAGGCCCTGCGCGATCGGATCAACGACGCGGGCGCGAAGCTGGTGGTCACGTCCGATGGCGGTTTTCGGAAGGGAGAGGCATTCCCGCTGAAGACGGCGGTCGATGACGCCTGCAAGGGAACCCCAGGGGTCGAAAAGGTCATCGTCGTCGAGCGCACGAAGTCGCCCGTCAAGATGAAGCGGGGCCGCGACCTGTGGTGGCACGAGTTGATGGCCGACGCGTCGACCACCTGCAAACCGGCGCGGCTCGACGCTGAGCATCCGCTCTTCATCCTGTATACGAGCGGAACGACCGGGAAGCCCAAGGGGATCCTGCACACGACCGGCGGGTACCTCACGCATGTCACGACGACCCACAAGACCATCTTCGACCTGAAGGAGAGTGACGTCTACTGGTGCACCGCTGACATCGGCTGGATCACCGGGCACAGCTACGTCGTGTATGGACCGCTCGCGAACGGCGCGACCACCGTGATGTACGAAGGGACCCCGACGCACCCGGGCCCGGACCGGTGGTGGGACATCATTGAGCGCTGGGGCGTCAACATCTTCTACACGGCGCCAACCGCCATCCGAACCTTCATCCGCCTGGGCGACGAACACCCGAAGCGCCACGACCTCTCGTCACTGCGCTTGCTCGGGACGGTTGGCGAGCCGATCAACCCGGAGGCTTGGATCTGGTACCGCAACGTGATCGGGGGCAAGCGCTGCCCCATCGTCGACACGTGGTGGCAGACGGAGACCGGAGGGATCATGATCACGCCGCTCCCCGGTGGCGTCGGGACGAAGCCCGGCTCCGCGACGCTCGCCTTCCCCGGGATTCACGCAGAGATCCTCACCGAAGCGGGCAAGGTGGCTGCGCCCCCCGACGGCGGATTCCTCGCGATCCGAAAGCCCTGGCCCGGAATGCTGCGCGGAATCTGGGGAGACAAGAAACGGTTCGTCGAGACCTACTGGTCGAAGTGGCCCAAGACCTACTTCGCAGGCGACGGCGCGCACCGCGACGAGGACAGCTACTTCTGGGTCATGGGCCGGGTTGATGACGTGATGAACGTCTCGGGCCACCGGATCGGCACGATGGAGGTCGAGAGCGCGCTGGTCTCCCACACCAAGGTGGCCGAGTCTGCCGTGGTCGGGCGACCCGACGACATCACCGGGACGGCCATCGTTGCGTTCGTGACCCCCGTGGGCGGGACCAAGGCTGACGCTGCACTGAAGCAGACGCTGCGTCAGCACGTGACCAAGGAGATCGGAGCGATCGCGAGGCCCGCAGAGGTCCGATTCACGGACGCGCTGCCCAAGACGCGCTCGGGCAAGATCATGCGGAGGCTCTTGCGCGACATCGCCTCGGGCCGACAGACGGCGGGCGACACGACCACACTCGAGGACTACAGCGTGCTCGCGAAGCTGCGTGAGGGGAACGAGTAGGCGGCACGGACAACCGGCGCCGCGCCACCGGTCGAATTAGCGGCCCGATGGGGCCTCGGCTCGCAATTGGCCCAGGCGAGCGACCGAGGCCTCGGTCTCGCGGTAGAGCTTCTCGACATCGACCGGGATGTTCTTCTCGTAGCGCCGCGAGATCATCGTGATGGGGAAGAAGACATCGTCCCCATCGCCATACTGGAGCGCTCGGGTCCGGCCATACTCATCGTCGACGACGATCCAAGAGAGGCCGAGCTGCTTCGCCATCACGTCGCCCAGCACCACCCCGAGGGCCTGTAGCTCGTATACCTGGTCGTTGCGGAAGACGCGCTGGTCGACCAACTGCTGGAGCAAGCGGAGGTCATCCCGCGAGCCGCCCCGCGGCGCGCTCCCGACGTGGCGCGCGGCAGCCGTGCCGACGAGGCTTCGCTGGCGATCCAGCCGGCGATTGGCCTGTGCGTCGAGCGCCTGGACGGGCGACTCCACGGTCTCGCGCAGCATCGCGCTTTGCACGTGCTCAAGCGCGGCGCGCGTCTCACGAGCAGACGAGTCCGTAGGCGCACCGCCCCCGTGGGCGTACCAGTAGAGCCAGCCGAGCGCCCCGATGCAGAAGACGTAGAAGAGCCCCTGACGTTGCGCCGATCGCTGACGTCGTTTCGTTCCCTCGGCCCGGCGGCGCGCCCGGATCTGCTCGGCTGTCTCTGTCTGCTGGACCATCTCAATGCCACCCCGTTCTTGAGACGGCAGGCTACCACGCAGAGTTCCCACGACGAGCACGCGCGATCCGCGTGACCGGCGACTTCAAGGCGTCTCGGGCGCGCTCAGGACCCGCAGCCGCCAACCCGCGTGCGGGTCGCGGGTGACCTGGAGGAGGCCCCCCAGCGTCGGGGCTCCCTCCGGGGCAGGCTCCCCGCAGAGCTGCTCAACCATCGATCGGATGACGCCATGGTGGGCGACGACCAGCGGGGAGCGGGCGGGAGACCGCAACAACCGCGCCAGCCCCCGAGCGACACGCGCGCGAAACGCGCCGCGCTCCTCACCGCCGGGAAAACGGAAGTCACGCGGTGCCTCGCGCCAGCGCCGGAAGGCGTCCGCGTCCAGCCGCTCGATCTCCTCCGCCGTGAGCCCCTCCCAATCGCCAAAGTGGATCTCGCGAAAATCCGACTCGAGCAGGATCGGGCCCCGGGGACACACGATGCGTGCCCCCGCCCAGGCGCGCGAGAGCGGGCTCGCGACGACCCGGTCGATCCCCTGGTCGGGCAGGCACTTCGCCGCGCGCGCCATCTGCGCACGGCCGAGGCTCGACAAGGGGACATCGTTCGCGCCGTGGTAACGGATGCTCGACTCCCCCTCGGTCTCACCGTGCCGGAGGAACAAGATTCGCTGTATCACACTCTGACCCGTCACTAGATGGCTCCCTGGAGCGGCGCGGTCGGACGATAGACTGACTGGGGAGAAATCACTTGAACTGGGGGGACGCCGTGCATCTGACGAACCCGCGACGGGCGGGACGCTCGCGACCGCGAGCCGGGGGGCAGACATGACGGTCGATCGGCGACGGGTCGAGCGGCTCCGCGCTGACCTACTCCAGTGGTACGACGCCAACCGGCGAGACCTGCCCTGGCGGCGCACCCGCGACCCCTACGCGATCTGGGTCTCCGAGACGATGCTGCAGCAGACGCGCGTCGAGACGGTGATCCCCTACTACGAGCGCTTCCTCGAGCGATTCCCAGACGTCCAGTCACTCGCCGACGCAGAGGAGGAGGAGGTCTTCTCGCTCTGGGCGGGCCTTGGGTACTACTCACGCGCGCGCAACCTGCACCGCGCAGCCGGCGAGGTCGCGCGCGAGCACGGGGGAGAGCTCCCGCGCAGCGCCGAGGCGCTGCGCGGGCTGCCGGGCATTGGGCGCTACACCGCGGGCGCGCTCGCGTCGATCGCGTTCGACGCTCCCGAAGCCATCGTCGATGGCAACGTGATCCGCGTCCTGACCCGGCTCTATGGCATCCGAGAGGACGTGGGCGGCAAAGAGGTGGTCGCCCGCCTCTGGCGCGAGGCCGAGCGGCTAGCCTCCGGCGAGCGCCCTGGCGACTTGAATCAGGCCCTGATGGAGCTGGGTGCGTTGTTATGCACGCCGCGAAGTCCACACTGTCTCGCCTGCCCACTCACCCGCAGCTGCGACGCGCGCCAACAAGGCGACGCGGCCGAGCTCCCCAAGAAGGCCAAGAAAGCGGCGCCCAAGCGGCTCGAAGCCACCTGCGCGCTGATCGAGCGGCGGGGCAAGATTCTGATTACCCGGCGCCCCGAACGGGGCCTGATGGCCGGCATGTGGGAGTTGGCGGGAGGCGACCTGCTGAGTGACGCCGGCGAGACCCCCGAAGCGGGCATCCGCCGCGCGCTACGCGAACACACTGGCCTCGTCGTCAAACAGGTCACGCTGGCCGGCAAGGTCTCTCACGCCTTCACGCACCGCGCGCTCCGCTTGTTCGTCTTCCGCTGCGACGCCGAGCCGGGCCGGGTACGACTCAACGGTCCCCAGGCCCACCGGTGGGTCCGGCCCGACGCGCTCGGCGAGGTCCCCCTGGGCAAGGCGACGCGGAAGGCGCTCGCGCTGCTCGAGGTCGCCACGGAGGAACGCGCATGAGCCGAAAGGACAAAGACGCCGACCCGAAGGGGTTCGGGCGCGCGCTCGACCAGGTCAAGCCCATGACGGGGCGAGACCGAACCTTGGTGCGGCGCGGCAAACCCGCGGCCGGCCCGCGTAACGCAGAGGCCCCTGCGGACCCGTTCGTCTACCCCGACCCGCATCAGCCCCGACTCGGGCAACGCCGCAGCGAAGCGGCGGGGACCGCCGAGAAGCTCCAAACCAGGAGCCCAAAGCCGGACCAGCGCCTCGATCTCCACGGGTCCCGCGCGGAGCACGCCGAGGAGGCGACCCGGCGCGCGATCGATCAATGCGTGCGCTCCGGGGGGAGCGTGCTGCTCGTGATCCACGGGCGCGGTAAACACACAGGCGGGGTCAGCGTCCTGCGCGAGGAGCTCCCGAGCTGGCTCGAGGCGCACCCCCGGGTGGTCGCCTACGCCCCAGCGCGAGGCTCGGAGGGCGGGGAGGGCGCGACCCTCGTCCGCCTTCGCGGCCAGTGAACGACGCCGCGCCGCGAGCGCGGTAGAGTGGGCCCTGCACGGGAGATGTCGTGAGCAGCACGTTCGGAAAGATCTTTCGCATTGCGACCTTCGGCGAATCACACGGCGGAGGCGTCGGCGTCGTCCTCGAGGGCTGTCCACCGCGCCTCGAGATCGACATCGCGGAGATCCAGCGGGACCTCGACCGTCGCCGTCCGGGCCAGAGCGCATTGACCACCCCACGCCAGGAGGCCGACCAGGCCGAGATCCTGTCGGGCGTGTTCGAGGGCCAGACGCTCGGGACCCCGATCGGGATCCTGGTGCGAAACAAGGACGCGAGGCCCTCCGCCTACGAACACATGAAGGACGTCTACCGTCCCTCGCATGCGGACTTCACCTACGAAGCGAAGTACGGCATCCGAAACTGGCAAGGCGGCGGTCGTGCCAGCGCGCGGGAGACCATTGGCCGCGTCGCGGCCGGGGCGATCGCGCGAAAGCTCCTACGCGAGGTCGCGGGGATCGAGGTCCTCTCCTGGGTCTCGCGGGTACGCAACATCGAAGCGGAGGTCGACCCCGGCTCCGTCACGCTGGCGCAGGTCGAAGCCAACCCGGTTCGATGCCCCGACGAAGACGCCGCCGCCGAGATGACCCGACAAATCGACGAAGCACGGCGCAACGGAGACTCGCTGGGGGGGGTCGTCGAGTGCGTGGCGCAGCGCGTCCCCGCTGGCCTCGGAGAGCCGGTCTTCGACAAGCTCGAGGCGGAGCTCGCGCGCGCGATGATGTCACTGCCCGCGTCAAAGGGCTTCGAGATCGGGAGCGGCTTCGAAGGCACCCGGATGACCGGGAGCGAACACAACGACCCGTTCGTGACCGGCGAGGACGGCGCGCCGCGAACGACGAGCAACCGCTCCGGGGGCGTCCAGGGGGGCATCAGCAACGGCGAACCGCTGCTCGTGCGCGTCGCCTTCAAGCCCACCGCGACGATCAGCTCGGCGCAACAGACCGTCGACCGCGACGGAAACGAAGTGACGCTCGAGGCCCAGGGCCGCCACGACCCCTGCGTCCTGCCGCGCGCGGTCCCAATGGTCGAGGCGATGATGTGCCTCGTCCTCGCAGACCACTGGCTGCGGCAGCGCGCCGTCGCGGCGCTTTGACGCCAACACACGCGTGCGTCGTCAGGGGAGCAAGACGAACCCGCTGACCGCGCACAGAGCAGCCAGGAGGACGGCGAGCAGCGCGATCCGGCCGTGCATGGGCCTCGCGGCTTCGCCCCCTCGCTCGAGTCGGCGCCCTGCGTACCCAACCAGCCAGAACGCCAGCACGCAAGAAACGCCCGCCCAGCCATGGAACGTCTGAAGCGGGGTCCAGTCGCGCAGCCACCACGCCGAGACCAAACCACCCAGCACGCCCACACTGACCATCGCCACCGCGAGCGGCGCGACGCGGAGGTGCCGTCGCCGCAGCGCAGCGCGGTCCCGCCCCTGGCGCATCCGCAGGCCAGACCGCAGGGCGAGCCACACGAACGCGAGCGACAACACCATCCAAACGGGGTGCACCCAAGCGAGCCAGCGGAAGACGTCGTCGTGGCCGGTGGGGTCCAGCTATTCGACCCGGTGGATCGCGTCCGGCGGGAGGCGCTCGAGCAAGGAAGCCACGGCAGCCTGAAGATAGTCCGCGTCGCGCGACTCGAGCGTCAACAGCACGCGATAGTGCTCTTCGCCGATCCTCGGGTACGAGCCGAGCATCAGCTCGGGGAAATCACCGAGCAGCGCGTTGAGTGACTCTGCGATGTCGCTCTCGCTCGACGTCACATAGACCCGGCTCAGCTGGAACGGGATGCCCCGAAAACGCTCCCGCATCGACGCGAACTTCTTTTGCAAGAGCTCGGGAATCCCCGGGAAGATGTGCACGTTCTCGACCACCACGATCGGAAACCACAGGTCGCCCGAGTCGATCAGGACCGCGTTGTCGGGGATCATCGCCATCTTGCGCTGGCTCTCGTTGGGCGGCTTGCCCTGCGCGCGCGCCATCCGGTCCATCATGGAGGCGTTCTCTTCGATCTCTCGGCCGAAGGCCTGGGCGATCGCCACCATGGTCATGTCGTCGTGCGTCGGGCCAATGCCCCCCGACGTGAACACGAAGTCGTAGGACTCGCTCATCGCGCGAACTTCCCGCGCGATCAGATCGACCTCGTCGGGGATCGTGAGGATGCGCTCGAGGTCGACACCCAGCTCACGAAGCTCGCGCGCGAGGTAGGGAGAGTTCGTATCCACCACCTTGCCCGAGAGGATCTCGTTACCTATGACGAGTAGACCCGCGGTCGACATGACGTCATTTTAGCAGGCGACGGGCCGCTGGCGGACAACGCTATCTTTCTGGCGAGATGGACACCCCCACCCACGAGATCGTCTTCGAACCCAGCGGCCAACGCGCCGAGGTCGAGCGCGGCACGACCCTGCTCGAGGCCGCCCGGTCCGTCGGGCTGCCCGTGGCCAGCGCGTGCGGCGCGGACGGCATCTGCGGGCGGTGCGGCATGCAGATCTTGGCGGGGGGGGAGGGCCTGGCGCAGGAGACCGACGCCGAGCGCGCGATCAAGCAGCGCAACCGCGTGGAGCCCGATCTGCGGCTGTCCTGCAGGATTCAGGTTCAGGCGGACCTCGTCGTGACGGCGACGTACTGGTGAGCGGCCGCGACGACGCGGCGGGAACGCTCGCCATCGTGTTGATCGACCACGGCAGCCGCAGGCCCGAGGCCAACGCCCAGCTCGAAGAGCTCGCGCGCCGCGTCGCCGCCCGGCGGCCGGACGCGCTCGTCCGCACGGCCCACCTCGAGCTCGCGGAGCCAACCCTCCCCCACGCGATCGATGAATGCGTCTCAGCCGGGGCACGTACAGTCGTCGTCCACCCGTTCTTCCTCGGCCCCGGCCGCCACACGACCGAGGATATCCCCCGCCAGACGGCCGAAGCGCGCCGCCGCCATCCCGGTGTCTCGATCGAGACGACCGCTCCGCTCGGCGTCGGCGAGGGGATGGTCGACATCGTGCTGACGCGGATCGAGGAGACCGACCCCGGCGACCCACTGAAGGCCGGCTCGGGACGAGAAGCGGGGCGTTGATACGCTGAGGCCCGTCGGCACAAGCCGCCGGGTCAGTGCCGAACGAACGCGCTCCACAGCGCCTGCGCCAGCCGCGGGACGTGACGCCCCGCCCTCTCCACCCGATCGAGATGGTCGCCAAGGCGACGGACCGCGGAGACCCCGAGCCACCGCAGGGGCTCCACCTCCCAGTTGGGAAAATCCCCCGTGACCCAGGGGAGAGCCGTGCGCTCGGTCTCCCGGCCCAGGATCCCATCCGCGAGGGTTCGACCGGCCAGGTTCGAAGCGCCGACCCCCTCCCCGACATAGCCACCCGCCAGCGCGAGGCCCTGCTCGGGGAACAGCCCAATGCGCGGGCTCCAGTCCCGCGCGACACCCAGCGGGCCTCCCCAGCGGTGCGTGACCTCGACCCCCTCGAGTGAAGGCATCAAGTGAAGCAGGGCGGCGTGGACCTCATCAAAGCGTGGGTCCTCCGCCGCGAAGCGCTCCTGCACGCCCGATCCGTAGTAGTAGACCCCGCGAGCGCCAAAGGCGACCCGACCCGAGACCGTCCGTTGGCCATAGGTCGAGATCCTGCCAGCCCCCCCAAACGTCTCTCGCGCCGAAAGCCCGATCTCCTCCCAGAGCGCGGGCGGCAGCGGCTCGGTCGCGATCATCATGGAATGCATGGGGATCAGCTTGCGGCGACGACCCGGCAGGCCGGGCGTGTAGCCCTCCGTCGCGAGCACGACCCAGCGCGCGCGGACCTCGCCCGCATCGGTTTGGAGCGAACGCTCGGCCACACGTCTGACAGGAGAGCCCTCGAAGATCCGACCGCCCCGGGTCTCGACCGCGCGCGCCAGCCCGCGTACCAGCCGAGCCGGGTGG
>Ga0315316_10003824_pt1 | contig 10946 bp, 12 predicted proteins | sample M160m3416metaG_FD_203702 | JGI IMG/M metagenome (GOLD analysis project Ga0315316, IMG submission 203702) | Ammonia-oxidizing marine archaeal communities from Monterey Bay, California, United States - M1 60m 3416 | ecosystem: Environmental > Aquatic > Marine > Intertidal zone | place: USA... | reverse complement strand
AAGGGGGTCCTTATGGATCCCCTTTTTTTTATTCAATGGAGGTAATATGGAATCTATTAAATATAACTATAATCAAACTGGTAAATTTAAAGCTGAACAAGATGTAAGTGATTATCTAAGGTATGCTCAAGAGTCTAGATCTATGAGTAGTACTTTCGATAACAGAAAAAGCAACTATCGTAGTTTAGCAATAGTTCCAGATATAGTAGCTATAGATATACTTAATAGGTTTGGATATGACATACATAATAATGATAATGATCAGCATGTCTTAACTAAAATAGCAGATATAATAAAACAATACTACCCTAATTTATTAACGAGTAGTATGATTAACAGTGTAAGGAGATAATATGGCATCAATACAAGACCAAGTTAGCTTAAGAAGTGGTATTGCCAGTTGGCTTAATAGGTCGGACTTGACTGACAGTGAGCTAGATCAATTTATTGAAATAGCAGAAGCTAGGTTATATGAAGAGCTTAGGGTTCCAACTTTAGAAACAACTGAGGCTTATTCTGTAGCAGTTTCTAACTCCAGTATAACTATACCTGCTGGTTTTATTGAAATAATAGAATTAAAACATTTAAAAGGCGGAACTTGTAGTGTTAGTCCAACTACTAATACAACTAGGGCTTTGTGTACAGCTGCGTCAGGTACTTGGACAGATAGTGACAAAGACGATGATATAGTTTTAAAAAGAATTGACTCTAGGGTGTTTTCTAATAACAAAGTAAGAAACGCTTATACTAGAGAACTAACTAGTTTTTTGTTAACAGATAACGAAGGTGAGCAAAAAGCATCTGGTGAGTACACGATTAAATATTACAAAGCTGAAGACCCAATAGGAACTTACTCGACAACTACCACTGCAGGGTCTGCCGGGTTTACTGTTGGAAAATACTATAAAATTGCTACTGTAGGAACTACAGATTTTACAGCAATAGGTGCTTCTGGCAATACTGTTGGTGTTATATTTAAAGCTACAGGTGTGGGGTCAGGTACTGGAACAGCTTATGTAGAAACAGTGCCTTGGATTTTAGGTACAGAGTATGAGACTATATTGTATGCCGCTTGTACAGTAGGATCTACATTTATTGGTGATGTAGAGATGGAACAAAAATTTAATGATTTAACGTCAAGAAAAGTAATGGCATTAAATGATAAAGAAAGAAGAGCAGATTTAAAAGGTGGTATTTTTACTAGCAATTTTAGTTCTTCCTCAATTTAGGAGACATTATGGCAAGAAATTCATTTTATTCTGGAGACGCTGGGGCTGAAGTAACAATTGACAATTCTGTTGCACAAGCCCAACTTGCTGAAAACAATGCTGCTGCTTCTGCAACGGCTGCTGCTAATAGTGCCACTAGTTCTGCAACCAGCGCAACAACTTCTACAGACCAAGCTACTCTATCTACTGCTGCAAAAGTGGCTGCTCTTGCAGCCCAATCTGCAGCTGAGACTGCTGAAACAAACGCAGAGACAGCTGAGACAAATGCAGAGACAGCTGAAACAAATGCAGAGACTGCTGAAACAAATGCTGCTTCCTCTGCAACAGCTGCTGCTAGTTCAGCTACAGCTGCAGCCTCAAGTGCAACTACAGCTACTACTCAAGCTACAACAGCAACAACCAAAGCTGCAACCGCAACAACTCAAGCTACTACTGCAACAACTCAAGCAACAAATGCTGCTACTTCTGCAACCGCTGCTGCATCTAGTGCAAGCGCTGCAGCTAGTAGTGCAACAAGCGCAACAAGTGCTAAAACTGCTGCAGAGACAGCTGAGACAAATGCAGAGACAGCGGAGACTAACGCAGAAACAGCAGAAACAAATGCTTCTAGTTCAGCTACGGCTGCAGCCTCAAGTGCTACATCGGCATCAGGTAGTGCATCTACTGCAACTACCCAAGCAACTAATGCAAGTACTTCTGCATCAACAGCTTCAACACAAGCAACTAATGCTAGTAATAGCGCAACTGCTGCAGCATCAAGTGCAAGTGCAGCATCAACAAGTGCTACAAATGCAGCTGCAAGTTATGATTCTTTTGATGATAGATATTTAGGAGCTAAATCGTCAGCACCGTCTGTCGATAATGATGGTGATGCTTTAATAGATGGAGCGCTTTATTTTAATTCGTCAACAGATACTTTAAATTATTATACTGGTTCTGCTTGGGCAACTATACAAAGTTATTCAGTACAAGACGGTCAATTATCACAAAACAATTTTACTAACGCAGACCATAGCAAGTTAGACAATATTGAAGCAAACGCTACAGCCGATCAAACTAATGCTGAAATTAAAACAGCTGTTGAAGCTAGTTCAGATATAGCGTTAGCAGGTAACCCTACAACGACTACACAATCCGCAGGTAATGATACAACTCGTATTGCTACAACTGCTTTTGTACAAGCTGCAACTGCTGCATTAGTAGATTCAGCACCGGGTACATTAAATACTCTAAACGAATTAGCTGAAGCATTAGGCGATGATGCTAACTTTTCAACTACTACTACAAATAACATTGCTACTAAGGTTCCACTAGCTGGTGGTACTATGACAGGCGCATTAACATTAAGCGGTAATCCTACAGCAACAAACCATGCTTCTAATAAAGCATATGTTGACGCACAGATTGCAGCAGTACCAGATGCAGTTGCAATGGCAATTGCTCTTGGATAATATAGGAAATAGAAATGGCAAATACATTTAAATTAAAAACCAAAGCTGGAATAGATGCATCGCTAGTAACGGTATACACAGTACCAAGTTCTACTACTACTGTAGTGATAGGACTTACTCTTGCAAATATAAATGCAGGTTCAGTAACAGCTGATGCACAAATAGTAACGGCTTCTTCTTCGGGAGAAAATGCAGATGATGTATATGTCGTTAAATCTATACCATTACCTGCGGGTTCTTCAGTAGAAGTTATGTCAGGTAATAAGATTGTTTTAGAGGCTGGAGATATTGTTAAAGTAAAAGGCTCTGTAACTGACTCAATAGACGCTATACTTAGCATAATGGAAATCACAGCATAGGAGACTTAATATGCCATACATAGGAAAAGAACCTGCTAAGGTTCCAGTAACAGCTGCTGATATTCCTGACAATAGTATTACTGCAGCTAAGATCGTAGACGGTGCTATTACTATTTCTGATATAGCGGACGATGCTGTGACTGCAGATAAATTAGCTAACTCGATTAATACAGAAATTGCTGCTAACACAGCTAAGGTAGGCATTACTACAAGTCAAGCAAATGCTATTACGGCTAATACTGCTAAAGTAACTAACGCTACGCACACAGGTGACGTAACAGGTGCAACAACTCTTACTATAGCTGCAGGTGCAGTTGATATAGCACATTTGTCGGCTACAGGAACAGCAGGTGCTACTAATTTTCTTCGAGGAGATAATACTTGGCAAGTTGTTGCAGTTCCTTCATTAGATTCACCAACAATAACTGGAACTTTAGCAGTTGCTCCTAGTTCTACTGTAACTCACACAATTAGTAACTGGTCTGATGATGTAACTTATACTATCACGCCAACTAATTGTACTGTAGGTGCAGTAAATGCTTCTGGTCAGTTTGTTATAACGCATACAAGCGGTGTTCCTTCTTACACAATCAAAGCAACCACTGATTCTCTTGGATTAGATGATTCTGCTACAGTAACTAAAAATATTGTCCTAAATTTAGCAGCACCTACTTTAAGTAGTCCAGCTGATGCTTTAATTAATACTAATGTGGTATACACAATTACTTCTACCGATACTGCTGACACTAAACTTATACTAGATTTAGGTTCATCTAATTTTACTTTTGGAAGTGTGTCACATGGTTCAGGAAGTAAAGTAGGAAATACAGTTGAAGTAACAGGATTCACAACTAATAATCCAGCAATAACTCTTCAATTTACGGCAGCAGCAACTTATTCAGTAACTGCTAAAGCAGTTGATACTGTTGGCAGTCGTGGAGACTCTGCGTCTAGTAGTGCTGATAGTTTTACAGCTACTTCATTTAGTGCTACAGGTGGTAATAACATAACAACTTCAGGTAGTTATAAATATCATACTTTTACTTCTTCGGGTACTTTTGCAATTTCTGGAGGACCAAAAGCTATAGATGTACTACTTGTAGGGGGTGGTGGTGGAACTGGTGGTCGTATTGGAGGCGGTGGAGGTGGTTCTGGAGTTTTAATACTTAGCAATTATAGTGCTGCTAATGGATCTTATACTATAGGTGTTGGAGGCGGTGGTGCAAACAATTACACACAAAATAGTAACAATCATAGCTCTAGAGGTGGTGTAGGTGGTACATCTACTATAGCCTTTTCTGGTTCAGATTTAGGGCAAGTTCAAGGCGGAGGTCCAGGAAATGGAGGTGGAACTGGTGGAGTTTCAACTGATGGATCTAATCCCGGCGCATCTGGGGGTAATAATGGTCCAACGAATACAGCTGGAAACACTTTGAATAGTGCTGGGTATAGTGTAGCAGGTGGAATAAGCAATAACTTTTATGGTGCTAATGATGCTGATAACTCTATCAATGACCATTTAGCAGGTGGTGGTGCTGGAGCAGGTGAAGATGGTGGTACAGATAGTCAATCTTCTGGTGGTGATGGTTATCAAGTTAGTTGGGCTACTAGGTACGCTTTGACTGGAGCTGGTGATACCAGCACTGGTTTATATTTTGGCGGTGGTGGTGCTGGTAGTCAGTATGGTTCTACCAACAGTGGAACTCACGATGGGGGTCTTGGTGGTGGGGGAGGTGCTTCTAACAATAATAATACTAGTTCTAGCGGTGGTACAGGTGGTTTAAATAATGGTACTAATGGTCAAACTAGTAATTCTAATACTAATAATTTTGGCGGTGGTGCAGGTGGCGCTAACACTGGTGGTGGTGGTGGTGGCGGAGCTCATGATGCGTCTTGGGGCGGTGACGGTGGTTCTGGAATAGTAGTAGTGAGGTATGCGGTATGAGCCATTTTGCAAAAATAGACAACAACAATGTAGTAACAGAAGTTCTTGTAGCAGAACAAGATTTTATTAATACTGGCGCTGTAGGAGACCCTTTTAGATGGGTACAAACATCGTATAACAATAACTTTAGAAAACAATATGCTTCAATTGGGATGACTTACGATAGAATTAAAGATAAGTTTATTAACCCAAAACCATATGCTTCATGGGCATTAGATGCTAATGATGATTGGCAGCCTCCAGTAAATTACCCAGCTGATGGCACTTTTGAAAAGCAATATGAGTGGGATGAAGACACAACTAGTTGGAAGGAGATTGAATAATGGCATACATAGGTAACAGTCCTGCTAACGTAGGAAACTACCAGATAGTAGACGACATATCTAGTAGCTTTAATGGATCATTGACATCCTTTGCATTAACATCAGGTAGTATTGCAATTACTCCAGCCAAGTCAGGACAACTCTTGGTTGGCGTAAACGGAGTAATGCAAGAACCGGATGATACCGGTGCAAACGGTTTTAAAGTATCTGGTTCTAATGTAGTATTTAGTTCTCCACCAGCAAGTGGTGACACATTCTGGGCAGTATATCAAGGTCAAAACGTAGACATTGGAACGCCCTCTAATGATGTAGTAGATACAGTGCATATTAAAGATAACGCAATCACTGCAGATAAAATTGCAGCTGGTGCGGTAGTAGCAGACATTGCTGCTGGTGGCGTTACAACAACTAAAATAGCAGATGACGCAGTAACAGCAGATAAGTTAGCTAATTCGATTAACACAGAGATTGCAGCTAACACAGCTAAAACAACTAACGCTACACATAGTGGTGAAGTAACAGGAGCAACAGCATTAACTATTGCAGACAACGTAGTTGATGAAGCAAATTTAAAGGTAAGTAACACGCCTACTAACGGCTACTTTTTGTCTGCCCAATCAGGTAACACTGGTGGTATGACATGGGCTGAAGTAGACGCTTTACCGTCTCAATCAAGTAATAGTGGAAAGTATCTTACAACAAACGGTAGTGCAGCTTCATGGGCAGTATTAGATACAGATGCCAACACTACTACAAAAGGTTTATACGAGCATGCTCACACAATAGCTGCGAATTACTCGATCACGTCAGGCAACAACGCTATGACAGCAGGACCAATAACAATTAACAGCTCGGTTTCAGTAACGATACCTTCGGGATCAACTTGGGTTATAGCATAGGAGATACACATGGCAAAAGTTAAAATTCAAGGACACGCTTCAGGCACAGGGGTATTAACTGTAACTGCTCCGAATACGAGTACAGACAGAACGATTACATTACCTGACGCTACAGGTACACTACTTAATAGTGATGGAGATGGCTCAAGTTTAACTGGTATTGAAACAGTAACTAAACAAGCTACTGCACCTAGTAGCCCATCAGAAGGTGACCAATGGTTTAATACTGCTACTTCTACAGTTAGTGGTATTACTACTAAGTCTATGGCTGTTTATAATGGCACAGCTTGGAAAGCGATGTCAAAGACTGGACTAACTGCTACTGGTGGTACTATTACAACATCAGGTGATTATAAAATCCATACGTTTACATCATCAGGAACATTTGCTGTTACAGTAGCAGGCACAGTTGAATATTTGGTTATCGCTGGTGGTGGTGGTGGTGGTGTTGCTAATGGTGGTGGTGCTGGTGGCGGTGCCGGTGGATATAGAAATTCTACTGGTTCTGAAACTTCTGGGGGTAATTCAAGCACTGAATCTACATTATCACTAGCAACGGGTAACTATACAGTAACTATTGGTGCTGGTGGAGCAGGTAACAACCACGGTGGAACCTCTGGCAGTAAAGGTGTTCAAGGTTCTTCTAGTGTATTTAGCTCTATTACATCTATTGGTGGAGGCTATGGAGGTGGTGACGCTGATAAACCCGGAGGCAATGGTGGTTCAGGTGGTGGTGCGGCTCGTAATAACACAACTGAAGGAAATGGAACTTCTGGACAAGGGTTTAATGGCGGAGATTCTAGTGGAAACAACGATGGTGGTGGTGGTGGTGGAGCTGGCGCAGCAGGAACAAATGGTACAACATCACCCTACAGAGGTGGTAACGGTGGTACAGGATTAGCTTCTTCTATTACAGGTTCTAGTGTAACTAGAGCTGGTGGCGGTGGCGGTGGTTCAGAAAGCCCAACTGATGATGCTGGTGGAATAGGCGGTACTGGTGGCGGTGGTAAAGGTGGACAAGCAGGTAGTGTAGGTTCAACCCCAACAGCAGGAACAGTAAACACTGGCAGTGGAGGTGGAGCATCAGGTGACTACAACACTGGCGGAAGCCACAATGGAAAATCTGGTGGTTCTGGTATTGTAATCATTCGCTACGAAGCTTAAAGGAGATTATATGGCACATTATGCAAAAGTAGAAGATAGTTTAGTAACAAAAGTAATAGTTGCAGAACCTGAGTTCTTCGATACATTTGTAGACTCAAGCCCCGGAAAGTGGATTCAAACATCTTATAATACATATGGTGGTGTTCACTCAGATGGTGGTACTCCACTAAGGAAAAATTACGCAGGAATAGGGTTTACCTACGATGCGACAAAAGATGCTTTCATAGCACCACAACCATATTCATCTTGGACATTAAACGACACAACTTGTTTATGGGAAGCACCAACAGCTTATCCAGATGATGGTAAAAAATATAATTGGCATGAAGATACAACTAGTTGGAAGGAGATAACATAATGGCAATAGTAATTAATGGATCAGGCACAGTCACAGGACTATCTGTTGGTGGATTGCCTGATGGTACAGTAGATGCTGGAACAGTCGCATCAGATGTAGCTACTCAAGCAGAGCTAGATGCTCACGGCATTACCACAGCACAAGCTGCTGCTGTAAATAGTATTATTTCTAACGGACTTATTACGGGTGGAATGGTATCAGAGTATTCTAGTGGTGGTGTAATGTATAGAGCGCACGTATTTTTAAATAGTGGAGATATTGCATTTGCTGCTTCTAAATCTGTAGATTTTTTACTTGTTGGAGGAGGAGGAGGTTCTGCTGGAGCTGAAGGTCATCAAGGAGCTTCTGGAGGTGCTGGTGCTGGAGGTATGGTTGTTGGAACTTCGCAAACAATAGCTGCTGGAAATTATTCTATAGTTGTTGGTTCTGGTGGCGCAAAAAACACAAGTGTATCTGCTTCTGGTTCTGCTGGTGGAAATAGTTCTTTTAACAGTATTGTTGCTACTGGTGGTGGTGCTGGTCCAGACTACGGAACAGATGGTGGAGCAGGCGGTTCAGGTGCAGGTGGTGCTGAAGCACAAAGAGATGGTGGTGCATCAACTCAAAACACATACTCTGGAACTACAAATGTAACTGGATACGGAAATGCTGGTGGTGATGGTTCTAACTATAGTAGTGGTACAACTGGTTCTGGAAGTGGAGGAGGAGCTGGTGGAGCTGGTATTGCTGGAAATAGCGGAACTGCTGCTGGTGGTGTTGGTCGTGCAAACGATTTTAGAACTGGCTCAAATGTTACATACGCACGAGGTGGAAACGGAGTTGCTGGTAATGACAACTCAAGTGACGAAGCAGCAAATACTGGTAATGGCGCACACGGAGTATCTACAACTTCTGGTGGCAATACAAATTCTGGTAATGGTGGCTCTGGCATTGTAGTTATTAGGTACGCTTTATAAAGGAAATATTATGAGTACAATAAAATCAAGTGACGAACATCTAACATTAAACGCTGATGGTTCTTCTAAGGACATAAAGTTCCAAGCCAACGGAGTAGAGAAAGCAAGTATTAGTTCTGCTGGAGTTATGACTGCGACTACCTTTGCTGGTAGTGGTGCTAGTCTTACTGCTTTACCAGCAGCACAAGTAACAGGAACTATGTCAGGAGTTAATTTTAAAGATGTAGGTTTGACTACTAACGCAATAGGTTCAATAGGTGGTGGCACACAAGACATAGATTTAACACTTGGTAATTCCGTAACTGGAACTGTAGATACTAGCACTACAACTTTTACATTTTCAAACCCAACAGCATCTGATGAGTTATGTGTATTTACACTTGTGTTGACAAATGGTGGTAGTCAAACAGTTAATTTTCCAGCAGCAGTAGATTGGGCTGGTGGAACAGCACCTACATTAACAACTGCTGGTGTTGACATTTTAGTATTTGCAACACTTGATGGTGGCACAATTTGGCACGGACAAACATTTAGTTTAGATAGCAAAACGCCTTCTTAGGAGAATAATATGACAGTAATAAATCAATTAATGATGGGAGCATCAGGTTCAGGCTCAGATTGTCCAGAACTCGAAGGAAAATTATGGACTTGGGGAGATGGTGATAATTATTTAGGACACGGTAATTTGACTTCATATAATTCTCCACAGCAAATAGGCTCTTTAACTACTTGGACTAATAATATGGGTGATTGGTCTAACTCTGCAACTATACACGTTATCAAGACTGATGGTACATTATGGGGGTGGGGCGAAAATGCTTATGGTCAAGTCGGTAAAGGTGTAGGCGACCATACAAGTATTAAATATGAATCTCCAGTACAGATAGGTTCTGACACTGATTGGGCAATGGTTAGTGATGGTGGCGTTCATTCAGCAGCAATAAAAACTGATGGTACTTTATACACTTGGGGAAATAATTGGTATGGTCAGTTAGGACTCGGAGATACTACCCAAAGACTTGCACCAGTACAAGTAGGTTCAGGAACTACTTGGTCATCTATTAGTTGTGCTGAAGCATATTACACAATGGCAATGAAAACTGATGGTACATTATGGGCTTGTGGTACAAATAGAAAAGGAAATTTAGGTGATGGTACTACAACAGACAGAAGCTCTTTTGTACAAGTAGGTTCTGCTACGCATTGGCTTGCATATTCATTAGCAGCAAGAACAAATAATGGTCAAGTAATAGCCTTATCATCATAGGAGTAACAAATGGCAAATGTAGCAATAGTAGAAAATAGTGAAGTAGTTTATAGAGGTAGCTTACCAAAAAATTGGAAAAGCACTTCTGGACTTCATAACAGTAAAGATGATTGGGATTTTTTAGCCACACTTGGTATTTATCTTCTTGAAGAAGTATTCCCTTCTTATGACAAATCAACACACGTTTATGATGGCTGGACAGAGGATATTCAAGCAGACAAAGTTGTTCTTACTTGGGTTGTGCGAGCTAAAACATCAGAAGAAATTAGTGCAGCAGCAGCATTATTAGCAGTATCGTATAAGCACGATAGAGCAATGGAATACCCAACACTAGAAGAATGTATTCACGCAATACTTGATGATGATTTAGCAGCACTTCAAGTTAAACGTAAAGCAGTTAAAGACAAGTACCCAAAACCATAGGAGTAAATATATGGCATTAACTAAAGTAACAAGCGGTGGTATATCAGATATAGCTGCAGCAGTAGAAGGAGCTAGTGATTCTAATAAGTTCACTGATGCCGATCACACTAAATTAAATGCTATTGAGGCAAGTGCTACTGCCGACCAGACTAATGCTGAGATAAGAACTGCTGTAGAAGCAGCTAGTGATAGTAATGTATTCACAGATGCTGACCACACTAAACTTAACGCAATAGAAGCATCAGCTACAGCCGATCAAACTAAATCTGATATTGAAGGCTTAGGTATTGATGTACCTGCAGCTAATCTTACAGGAACTATTCCTGACGCTAGATTCCCTGCTACATTACCAGCTATATCAGGAGCTAACCTTACTAATCTTACTTCTACATTTAATGGATTAACAGATACAACAGTGTCTACAAGTGATCCAACTTCTAGTACTAATCCATCAGCAACTGGACATATTTGGGTTAATAAAACATCAGGTGAATCTTATGTTTGTACAGATGCAACTTCTGGTGCTAATATTTGGATTAATATAGGTGGAGGAAGTGGAGATGTACGACCAT
>Ga0315316_10003823_pt1 | contig 10947 bp, 8 predicted proteins | sample M160m3416metaG_FD_203702 | JGI IMG/M metagenome (GOLD analysis project Ga0315316, IMG submission 203702) | Ammonia-oxidizing marine archaeal communities from Monterey Bay, California, United States - M1 60m 3416 | ecosystem: Environmental > Aquatic > Marine > Intertidal zone | place: USA... | reverse complement strand
CCATGGAAAAGCTCTCTATCAGGGAGCCGCCATATTCATAAGCATAGCCAATGCCACCCTTCGCGCCAAGCTGTGCAATGATGTGCATGATCACATCCTTTGCATAGACACCTGGGGATAAAGCCCCATCAACATTGATACGACGCACCTTCAGCTTACCGAGCGCCATCGTCTGAGTTGCAAGGACATCCCTTACCTGGGTCGTGCCAATACCGAAAGCGATCGCCCCGAAAGCTCCGTGGGTTGCAGTGTGTGAATCCCCACAGGCGATCGTGGTGCCAGGCTGGGTGATGCCCTGCTCAGGCCCCACCACGTGCACAATACCCTGCTTACCTGTGGCAAGATCAAAATAAGTGATCCCAAATTCATCAGCATTCCTGCTCAACTCCCTGATCATCGCGTCGGCCAGAGGATCACTGAAGGGTTCCACCCTCTGGTCAGTGGGCACGATGTGATCCACAGTGGCAAAAGTGCGTGAGGGATATTTCACCTTTAAGCCTAGGTCGCGTAACATGCCGAAGGCCTGCGGAGAAGTCACCTCATGGATCAGGTGAGTCCCAATCAACAATTGCGTTTGACCGTTTGATAGGCTGCGCACGGCATGCGCATCCCAGACTTTTTCAAAGAGATTCTGACCCATGGTTTTGCGGGAGGGCAGGTTAGCACAGGCTGGGTTTGGCGCACAAAAAAACCGCAGAAGCGGCATTGAATCCTAAAAACTTATGCCTTTAGGAGAAACTATTTAATATCTATTAAATACTAACAAGTACTTGACTATAACATTTACTAAGCAAATACTTCTTGCCGATGAAATCGGCAATCCTGTTGGCAAGTCCAAAGCTCCGTGCTCACCTGAGAAGAGTGCGCATACAGAAACGTCTGCAGCAATTTGCCCAATTATCACTCTCCCCACAGGATCGGGGATACTTGAAGCTAGCCGAAACCGTGTTCTCAGGGAGGGATTCCGCAGAACACGAATACTGCAATGACCTGGCCGATTGATTTTAGCGGATCAACTTAATCCGGCCCATCGCTTAAATCAGGTTTACAGCGCTCATCCCGTGGGGCAATTCTATACCCCATATGCGTGAGCACCCACTCAGCACCACAGTAATCGGTAGCTATCCATTTCCCGGCTGGCTGGAATTTGCAAGCAACCATCTCGGAGAATTCGGCAGCTCTGATATTGCCGAAATACAGGAGGATGCGGTCACATGCGCCATTGCCGATCAAATGCACGCCGGCCTTGATGTCATCAGTGACGGCGAGCAAACGCGTTTCGATTTCAATCTCTCGTTTTACGGCCATCTGGAGGGAATTGCCATGGAGCCCCAATCTCCGAGGCGCTTTGGTCCGCCGGCCCACGATCAACGTGGCAAGCACCAGATCATCGGGGAATTAAAAGCCGACCAGGGCCTTGGGGCAGTGGAGGAATTCAAACGCCTCAAGAGGCTCGCCCCGCCTGGGCCTGCCCTCAAGATGAGCGTGCCGGGCCCGTTCACGATGAGCGGCCGGCTCCTGCCCAATGCCGACTACCCCGACCGTTACGCCATCACTGAGGCACTTCTGCCTGTCATTGCCAAAGAACTTGAGGACCTTGTCGCTGCAGGTTGCCGGGAAATCTGTGTCGATGAGCCATCCATGAGTTGCTATGGCTACAAGGAGGACCCCGCCAATTTCGTGGACATCTTCAACCGCACCGTCGAAGCCGTCCACGGCAAAACCCGGCTGTCTACACACCTCTGCTTTGGTAATTACAAGGGGCATGCCGTTGGTTACCGGCGTTACGCACCACTGTTTCCGGCATTCCTCGGGCTGAAAGTGGATGAAATGCACCTTGAAATGGCAGGACGGGAATACTGTGAAATTGAGGCCATTGCTCCTATTGCCGAGAAAATGGACGTAGCCGTCGGCATCATCGACGTAAAAAGCTACCTTATCGAGCCCGTTGATATCCTGGCCGAACGCATTCGCCAGTGCCTGCAGCATGCACCTGCTGACCGACTTCTGCTAGCTCCTGATTGCGGCCTCAGCCAGACAGCCCGCTGGGCGGCAAGGCGCAAGCTCGTCAACATGTGTGCCGCTGCCCGGCAAGTACGCTCAAGCCTTTAGAGTAAAGTTTTGAAAAAGGCATACAGCAAGGATGATGCCCTGTTGGGCACTATGAGCTCTGCCGATGGCAGCGGCGATCACTTTCACATATGGTGGCTGGGGCAGAGCGGATTCCTTATCAAGTGGCATACATCCTTCCTGCTCCTGGATCCCTATCTTTCTGACTCCCTGAGCGCAAAATATGCCAGCAGCGACAAGCCCCATGTGCGGATCACCGAGCGTGTCATTGACCCTGCGCAACTCGACTTTATCAACATCGCGACATCATCCCACAATCACACCGACCACCTTGATGCCGAGACCCTGCAGGCCCTTGCCCGGTCAAATCCAGGCCTGAAGCTTATCCTGCCCGCCGCCAACATTGAATTTGCGCAGCAACGTCTGGGCCTGCCGCAACTGGAAATGATCGGTATGGACGACAACAATCCCGTCACTGTAGGCCAGTTCACATTCCATGGCATCAATGCAGCCCACAACGAGGTTGAACGTAACGAAAAGGGACAACCCAAATTTATGGGATTTGTTGTCCAATTCGGACCCTGGTGCATCTACCACTCCGGGGATACACTATGGCACAACAGCCTCGTCAGTGAATTGTCCGCCCACCGAATAGACCTTGCCCTGTTGCCGATTAATGGTAACGAGCCCGCGCGCCGTGTTGCAGGCAACCTCAACGGCAGCGAAGCGGCGGCACTGGCAAAGGCGGTCGGTGCACAGGTTGCCATTGCCCATCATTTTGACATGTTCGAGTTTAACACCGCAGACCCCGGAGAATTCATCACGTCGTGCAAACGTCTTTCCCAAAACTGCCGTGTGCTGCAAAGCGGTGAGGGCTGGTGTTCCTCAGAACTTGAGCAGGATCAGCAAAAAACCGCCAATTAACGGTAAGCTGCCATTCATCCATCAATGTGACTTGATGGCCATATTGATTTATATATCTTTAATAATAAAGGATATACGTTTAAGAAACCGGCTTCTTTAGCCTCTCTCCAAGTCAATGAGAGGAAAGTTGTTTTTCCGGCGAATACCTGTAGGTTTCCCGCCCCTTAAATAATATGAAGTGGATTGTATTCGGATTTCTCCTGTTATTCTCCTTTGGCTGCAGCAAAAATGGAGAGGCAGACCTGCGCTCAGACAAAGCCTCACCGGAAATGGTAGCACATGTCGGGGTCTATAAGTTGACCACTGACAATGCCGGTGCAGCCGGCACCCCGTCAGACCGCCTGATCCTGCGCGGGGATGGAACCTTTTTGGAGGGAACTACTGAAAATCCCGAGCTTAGTTCCGGGACATGGGAAATCCCGCAAGGTGAAGCGGAAAGCGGCGGGCAGGAAGTCATGCTCCGCTATGCCAAAGGCGAACGGATCAACCAGTCTTTCATTGCCCGGATTACTTCCGATGACCGCCTCAGCATGGTGGCAAAGATCGTCAACAACGAACAACAGGCTATTCCGCCCGGTGAACAAAACCGTTACAAGAAAGTCTTATCCGGACTGCATCCCCTTATTCCTTTCTTCATTGGCCTGGCACTGCTCGGAATGTTCATCTGGTATTTCGGTACTGACTCGGATCGTACCCAGCGCCTGGTCGGAACCGCACTCACGATGGGTATCGTCGGTTTCTGTATTTACTCCGTCCTGCCTCCCGAGAAGAAAATAAAGCGCGGCATGGACCTTGCCGGCGGTGCCCGCTTTACCCTCAAGCTCGAGTTGGGCAACGATGCAGAAGGCAAGCCACTGGAGATCAATCCGGAGGATCAGGATCAGGCTGTTGATGTTTTAAATACCCGCCTCAATGCACTCGGCACCAGTGACGTGAAGATTGCCAAGCAGGGAAATGACCAGATCATCGTTGATGTCCCGAACACTGAGGGACTAAAGATCGATGATGAAAGCCTTAATGAATTGCGCGATATCCTTACCACGGCCGCCGTGCTTAACTTTCACCTCTCCCACGAGAAGAACGGCACCCCGGAGGTTGTCAGTAAAATCAAGGCCGGGGGAACCCCACTGGTTCTCGACTCGATTGTCCTTCCCTTCCGCAAGGACATGGGCAATACGAGAGACAAAATGCTCCTCGAAAAACAACCCGGTATCAAGGGTGAGGATGTCATCGATGCCTGGACATACAATGAAGCCGGCAGTTGGAGCATTATGGTTAAAATGCAGGGCAAGGGCAAAGATGCCCTATACGAGATGAGCAGCAATAACGTCAACAATGGCCGCAGCATGGCCATTGTTCTCGATGATGAGATTATCTCCGCCCCTGGATTCAACGAGGCAATCCCGGGCGGCACCGCACGTATCACGGGCGACTTCAACAAGACGGAAGCCTTCACGCTGGCCACCTCAATGAAAAACCCCCTGCGCTCAAAACCGGAGGTTCTCTACGAGGAATACTTTCCGCCGACACTCGCCAAGTCGGCAGTCGACCAGGGCCTTAAAGCCGGTGCCTGGGGCCTTGGCCTGACGGCTTTCTTTATGCTGCTCTTCTACCGTTTTGCAGGCATCATCGCCCTGATGGGCCTGAGCGTGAACGTTATTCTCCTGTTTGGCATCCTCGCCATTTTCCAGGCTGACTTTACTCTGGCCGGAATTGCCGGGGTTATCCTCACCATCGGTATCGCCATTGATGCCAATGTGCTCATCTACGAGCGTTTGCGTGAAGAGATGGCACAGGGCAAGAGCCTGGGGACAGCAATAAAGGCAGCCTATGACAAGGCGTTTTCCGCGATCTTTGACGCACAGATCACCACCCTGCTCACGGCTCTGGTTTTACTCTGGTTGGCGGAAGGTGCCATCAAGGGATTCGCAGTAACCCTAACCATCGGTATTCTTGTATCACTTTTCTCCGCCCTGCTGGTGACACGGGTTTGCTTTAACTGGCTGACAACGGCGGAAACGCTGCGCAGCCTCAATTTCATGAAGGGGCTTGGACGGAAAACCTTTGATTTCCTCAGCCTGTCCAAAACCACCCGCTGGTTTTCCTACGCCCTCATCCTGACAGCGATCGTCTACATGGCAATCAAGGGCACGGCAATGCTTGGCATCGAGTTCGCGGGTGGTGACCAGATCCGCTTCAAGGCCGCAAACGAAACGTCAACTGAGTCCGTGGAAAAGGCCATCGCCGGGCTGGAGCTAGAGAAAACGGCTAACGTTCAGGCTCTCACTCCGGTGGGTGGCACCGGAAAAACATTCTCGGTGCGTCTCGACAAGGACAAAGGCCGTGAAGCCAAGGCCCTCATTGCCGACGCCGGTCTAGCCATCGGGCAAATCCAGACACAGGAAGTCTCCGGGGCGGTTGCAGGAAAAATGCTGACCAACTCCGTAATCGCCCTGTGTGCGGGACTGATCGCCATCTTCATCTATGTGACAATCCGTTTTGAATTCTCATTTGCCCTGGGTGCCATCATTGCCCTCACCCACGATCTGCTGATTGCCATCGGTATCACCGTCCTGAGCGGCCGGGAACTCAACCTGATTCTCGTCGGCGCCTTCCTCACCATCGCGGGTTACTCAATCAATGACACCATTGTTGTCTTCGACCGGATTCGTGAAAGCCTGCGTAGCAAGCGGGGTAACGTGAAGGACATCATGAACCTTGCCATTAACACGACTCTCTCAAGGACCCTGCTGACAAGCTTGACCACCCTGCTGACTGTCGGCTGCCTTTTTGCCTTTGGCGGCCCGGCGCTGAATGACTTCTCCTTTGCCATCATCGTCGGTGTTGTTATTGGCACCTATTCTTCAATATTCGTGGCCTCTCCCGTTGTTTACTGGTGGGCCGTGAAGAGCAAGACCAACCTGAGGCGCGAAGTGCTGGACGCCGAGCAGGAAGTCGCTCCACCGGCTACAACCGGCGGCTAGAACACAAACTTGACGCGTAGAGCCAACACCTATAGAATTAACGCCCTTTCCGATCCGTTAACAGATCCGAAGTAAAGACAAGACATATGCCAGAAGTAGAAATCAAAAAAGGCGAATCCGTAGACCGTGCCCTTAAGCGGCTGAAGAACAAGCTTGAGGCCGAGGGAATCATGGATGAGATGCGCCGCCTGCGTGCCTTTGAGACGCCAATTCAGCGCTATCGCCGCAAACAAAGAACAGCGGCAAAGAAAACGCGTATGCGATTCCGGGCGAATCTGCAGGTTTTCCGGCGTGACAACTCCCAAAAATCCGCAGGGCAGGATCCCACGGCTACCGTTGCCGCCGAGGCACCCGCTATTGCCGCCGAAGAGAGCAAGGCTGAATAATTGCGTCGAGCAAATAGCTTTACCCAACTGAGATTCCCCGAAAACACCACCTGCCGGTGGTGTTTTTCTTTTTTGAGGACGGCAGAAGAGTCACCCGCCAACCCGGGAGAATTTACTGCAACTGCTTATAGTATGCTTCAATTGCGGCAACCAAGCCCGGGATATTGGACTCCGTTGCCTCAATGTCAACCTCGAGCCCGGCAGAGCTCAGTGCCGCTGAAGTAACCGGACCGATACTGGCAATCAGCAAGTTTTCCGGAAGCGGAAGCTCCATGTCGAGAAAATGCTCCACCGTACTTGAACTGGTAAATGTGATGATATCCGCACCCTCGGCTTCAAACCTGCCAACAGCACCGGTGGGATCGTCGGTCTCAGCGACTGTCTGATACGCGACGGCCTCATCGACAATCGCGCCTGCCTCCGCAAGCCCCTTGGCAATCACGTCACGAGCTTCATCCGGTCGAACCAGCAGGAACATTTCATTATCAACACTCTCCTTCTCGAGAATTTTCTTCAGCAGTCCCTCAGCCACATATTCATCCGGAAGTAAATCCACCGCCAAATGCCTCTCCTTGACCTTGGCGGCCGTCCCCGGACCGATCGCTGCAATGCGCGCACCACCTATTGAACGGGTGTCTTCGTAGAGCTTGAAGAACAGCTCAAAGAAGGCATCAACACCATTGGGACTGGTGAAGATAATCCAGGCATATTTGTGCGCATCCTGCACCATTCTGGCAAAGCCCTCAAGATCCTCAGGTTGATCAATCCGGATTGTCGGCAGTTCATCAACATCTGCCCCGAGGTTTCTCAAGCGGACACTCAATGCACCGGCCTGGGACCTTGTGCGGGTAACAATCACCCTCTTCCCGAACAACGGACGCCTCTCAAACCAGTTAAGGGCAGGCCGTAAGTCAACAACATTGCCAAACACAGCAACTGCCGGTGCCTTGAAGCCTGCACGCTGGGCCCGCGAGGAAATATCTTCAAGCTTGCCGACCAGGGTCTGCTGGCTTCCTGTAGTTGCCCAGCGGACAAGGGCTACCGGCATTGTCGGATCCGCACCGCCCTCAAGCATCTTAGCCGAAACATTCTCCAGTTGCCCAACACCCATTAGCATGACCTTAGTACCCGCGGCATTTCCAAGCTGGGCATAATCGAGCACGGTTTCCTCTTTCTCAGGATCCTCGTGCCCTGTAAAAATGGTAAGTTGCGAGCAGTGGTCACGATGAGTCACCGGGATCCCGGCATACGCAGGGCCGGCAATTGATGAACTGATCCCGGGGACGATTTCAAAAGGAACCCCGGCATCATGTAATTCCTGAGCCTCCTCCCCGCCACGACCAAAGACAAAAGGGTCACCGCCTTTAAGGCGCACAACAGTCTTGCCCTCTGCCGAGAGCTTCACGAGCAAGGCATTGAGCTTATCCTGGGCAATGGCATGGTCGGCAGCCTTCTTGCCGGCATAAATACGTTCAGCCGACTGCGGGGCATGATTAAGGATCTCCGAATTGCAAAGATAATCATAAACCACGACATCAGCCATCCCCAGGCACTCCTTCGCCCTCAGTGTCAGCAAGCCCGGGTCTCCGGGTCCGGCACCCACCAGGTAACAAATGCCGGGGTTTTCTGTCTGTCGCTCACTCATCAAATGTCAATATCAATACCCATTGCCTGAAGTAACTCTCCTGCCATTTGTTCGGCATCCCCACAGACGCCGGAAACCTTGCCTGTTTTCGGGGGATTTTCAGGATTTGTTTCGTCAAATACCACTGCTTCAAGGCTCATTTCCCTACCGCCTGGTTCCAGGCTTGCGCAAACACCAACAGGTGTGTTGCATCCCGCCCCAAGAAAATGAAGAAATTGTCGCTCAGCGGCCACCCGTATTGCAGTATCCTCATGATCGATCTCCTTGAAATAATCCGCGACAGGAGATCCCTCAAGTGCCTCAATAGCCACGGCGCCCTGCCCTCCGGCTGGCAGAAAATCGGCTGCCGGCAACACCTGACAACCCAGTAAAGAACCTTCAATCTCAACCTCATGGCATCCTTTGCGATAAAATCCCAGCCTTTCCAGGCCTGCCCTGGCTAGAATAGTCGCATCCCCGGCATCGCCGCCGGCGAGCTTGCGAAGTCGGGTTGGGACATTCCCGCGGATATCGCAAAACGCCAGGTCCGGCCTCTTCCAGGCCACAAGCCGGTGGCGCCGGACACTACTCGTTGCCATTATGGCGCCCTGTGGCAAATCAAGCAGGGAGCAGGCAGCTCCCTGAACCAAAAGGATATCCTCCACAGGTGCACGTGGTAGAACGGCTATCAGCCTGAAGCCTTCAGCCAACCGTGCAGGCAGGTCCTTTAAACTGTGGACCGCGGCATCAATTTCTCCGGCCAGTAGGGCATCCTCCAGCTCCTTGGTGAACACACCCTTCTCCACAACTGCGTTTTCACCTCTGGAAAAATCGGAAAGCTTAATTTCCTGACGCAAGTCACCACTGGTCTGGATCACCCGTTCCTCAAGTCCGCCCTCAAAGCCTGAACTGTGCAAAAGTCCCATTGCCATTCGGGTCTGCGCAAGGGCAAGCTCACTTCCTCTGGTTCCTAAAACGATATTTTCCATTCGACAAATAGTAGCTCAACCCAAATCAGCATCACCTGCTGGGCGGTCATCAAGATCAAAATGTCTCATTTGTTCATCAATTAATGCCTCACAATGGACAACCTGTTTTTCTCTCCTGGTCCTGGCCGTTGCCGCAATTCCCTGCAAGGCATCAATGTCATAAAGATATACACCCGCAAGGTCCGCAACATCCTGCTCAACGTCCCTGGGAACTGCAATATCAATCATGAAGAGTGGTCGTCCACGCCGTTTCCGTACTGCACTTGCAACTTCATTTACCCCAAGGATACGATGTGGCGCTGAAGTGGAGGTAATCACAATGTCGGCAAGTTTCAAATTATCCACTCCCTCTTCAAGCGACATCGCCCTCCCTCCCATATCCCCGGCCAATTCCACAGCCTTCTCATAGGAGCGGTTGGACACAATCACTCCCCTTACACCCCGACCGGCAAGCGTCTTGGTTACCAATTTTCCCATTTCCCCTGCCCCAAAGACCATCACCATGCACCGCGATAGGTCTCCAAAAATCTTCTCGGCCAGATCCACTCCTGCAGCCCCTACAGACGTTGCCCCACGGGTGATATGGGAATTAGTACGCACGTACTTGGCAACCTTGAAAACATTCTGGAACAGTTTGTTCAGCCTTTTGCCGGTATTCCCGCAGCCATGCGCAAGCGCATAGGCTTTTTTGATCTGCCCCAGAATTTCTGTCTCACCAAGAACCATTGAATCAAGGCCACTGGCCACCCTGCAGAGATGCCGTGCCACCGATGCCCCCCGGAATTTATACAGTGGCAATACGCCCGTACCCCGCACTACAAACATCTCATTGAAAAACTCCTCCACCTGCTCAATGCAAGCCTCTTGCACACTCACATACGCCTCAAGTCGATTACATGTTGATAAAATAACAGCTTCACCAACTCCCTGGAGTGCGACAATAGATGAACACATATCCCCCAACTCGCCCTCTGAAACGGCAAGCTTCTCACGCACTGCAACCGATGCAGAATCATGATTCAATCCCAAGGAGAATAATTCCATCGGCGGCAATATTTATTGTTTTAATGGGCGGCAATAATCCATAGGCTCACCAATGGAAAAAGAAAAGCCGCTGCTGCACCAATTGCCAGTCGCCTTGGATTTAAACCCCAGAGGAAGCTTGAAAGGCAAAGCACGGCATAGACCAGCCATATCAAATACAGTGGCCATATGGGATGCTGGTTGCCGGACGCCGAGATTACATGCGCAGAGGCAATGCCGGCAGTCAACAGGATCACTCCCACAATGAGCAGCCTTAATACCGCCGAGCAGAGGTTCTGCATGGGAGGCAGGTTATAAAAAAGAGTCTTCAAATTCCCTCGCCGCACTTGCCGTTCCTGGATGAGGAACATCAACCCGGCAATAAAGGACATTCCGAATGCCCCGTAGGCCAGCAAGGAAATGCCCACGTGGAATTCCACCCAGGCATCCGCCCTTCCCTTAAGGGTGGCCACCAACCTTGCAGCCTCATTATCAAGTGGAAAAACCAGCGCCATCAAGCAGGCGAAAAACACAATGGGCGAAGTGAATACGCCCATCAGCGATAAGCGATAAGTCCGTCCGACAACCAGGTAGATGAGGACCATTGACCAGGAAACAAAAACAAAAATCTCGACCACATTGGTAACCGGGCACCGGCCATGCAACTGCCCGCGGTCATAGAGAAAAAGGGTCTGACAGACCAACCCGGACACAATCGCGATAAAATTGCCAGTGGAATGCCGGTATTTTCCCGCACGAAGACAGGTTATCGCGTAGATAAAACCACCCGCGAAAAACAATGTTGCCAGGCCAAGGTAGAGGCGATCCATATCCGATAGGGTAAGTAACATAAGCCTCCTGCACCTGTAATGCAAAGAAATGAGATCTTGGTGTTTGACCTCGCTTAACTGCTTTGGAACCATTGCTCAACATGCATAAAGAAGAAC
>Ga0315316_10003822_pt1 | contig 10947 bp, 8 predicted proteins | sample M160m3416metaG_FD_203702 | JGI IMG/M metagenome (GOLD analysis project Ga0315316, IMG submission 203702) | Ammonia-oxidizing marine archaeal communities from Monterey Bay, California, United States - M1 60m 3416 | ecosystem: Environmental > Aquatic > Marine > Intertidal zone | place: USA... | reverse complement strand
CACAATTCGGCGCAGAGCTCCTTTACCCCTCGCCTTTCATCCTGGAGATGACTGGCAGTATGGTAGCTCCACGGATTACGTCGCACTTTTAGTTGAACGTATTGCTGGCGAGCCTATTCAGGATTATCTTCAGCGTAAGATCTTTGACCCACTTGGAATGGAAGATACGTTCTATGCAGTACCTGCTGAGAAACGTGATCGAGTTGCTTCCGTTTACAGCCCTTCAGGTCCCGACCAAAGCATCGAACTATCCCGGACGAATGAATACTCCGATCGGCCCTTTTTTGGTGAAAATTACTATGGAGGTGTCGCTGGATTATTTTCAACCGCGCCGGATTACTTTCGCTTCAGTCAAATGTTGCTTAATGGTGGTGAGTTAGATGGAGTACGGTTACTAAGCCCAAAAACTGTGAGCCTCATGATTTCTAATCACAGCGGTGATAACGATGTCTACATAAGAGGCCCTGGTTACACTTTTGGCCTAGGCTTTGGCCTGGTAAGTGATGCTGGCAAAGCACGCGACCCATTAACACCAGGGACATTTAGCTGGGGTGGCGCTTGGGGGACAATCTTCTGGGTAGACCCCGTTGAAGAAATGATTGGAATTATGATGACGCAAATTACATCTTATCGACATTTGACTGCCCGCCAAGATTTAGGAGTGACGGCAATGCAATCAATCATTGATTCCAACTCACCTTTGTTTGGTTATCCAGTTTTAGAATAAGAAAAACTAATACTATAAAAGGGCTATCTGGCCCTTTTATAGTATTTGGTAACGATAGAATGGAAGGATTTTTTTCCCCTATCAACCTAACTAGAACTTATCTTTCGTCAAGCAGCTGATAAATACGCCTAATCGCTCGAGGGTCGACACCAGCTTCACGAATTTGTGAAAAGCTCGCAGTATGATTAGTCATATCGAGTTCAGTCGCTGCCTCTTCCCAACTTACGCCTCTGCTATGCATGGCGCCTGTCTTGACCCATAAATCACGCAAATATTCCTGAAAGTTTCCTATTTGATCTTTGGATCGCATAACTGGCCCATGTCCTGGTAACCAAGCATCAAAATCTAAAGATTTTAACCCTTCAAGTGCAGCTGGCCATTCATCTACGTGACCATCTCCCATATAAGCGAGGCCAGGAAGCATCATGTCACCCGTAAATGCTATCCGTTCCTGTGGAAGGAATATGACCACATCGCCGCCGGTATGGGCACGACCAAAATGCAACAGTTGAATTTCTCGTGAGCCAGAAGCAACAACCTGAAATAAGGTCATTTTATCTTGCAAGGTAATATTTGGTGGTGTTGGATTCACTTCAGGAATAGCATTCATGTAATCTGTTTGCACACGCAACTGCTCTTGCAAGCGCGCTTTACGAGAGGGGTCCGACTCCTGATTCACTTGTATTTCAAGATTGGATACCATCATTGGCACAGGATCGGAAAAGCTTTTAAAAGTATTCTCCTCGAGAACATTTCCTATTTCGCCGGCTAACTTAGCCCTAGTGAATTCATGACCAATAATCTCAACACCTGGGGGGAAGGATTGATTACCGTGGGCATGGTCAAAATGATAATGACTATTCACCAGATAGCGGACTGGCTTGTCAGTGATAACCGAGATGGAATCTAACAAAGCCCGGGATGCAGCTGGCGTCACATGCGAATCCACAACAAGCGTGTCGAATTCACCCACTAATACCATAGCGTTACTCATTGTGTGGACACTGCCATTACCACCTACAAACCAAACACCTTCAGCAACTTCCTCAAATCGATGAGAATCTGATTCAACAATTCTGCCCTGTGCGCTCAAGACCTCCGGCAGTAATAATAGAAAGGAAATGAGATGAATAAGCCCTAGTTTATGTATTTTATTGTTCATAGGTTTAGTCCTATTTTAGTTCTATTTTTTTGTACTTTAGAGCTACAGTGGCGTAACCAAAATGCGCTTACCAGCGTTTGAACTCTATAATATTCAGGGGAAAGGCACATTATCGCATCATTTATACCCTGTAAAGCAGTGGTCAGAATCTGCAATTTAGCGTTCTAATCTAGAAAAAAGTACAAAGCAGATTGAATAAATCACAAAGTTAAATTATCTATATTATTGTTTTTATTGAATATAATGGTTTTTCAACTCACTTACTTTATTGAGTTTAAGAACCAGAGTGTTAAAGGTGATTTGATCGAAAGCGACTAACTTCACAGAAAAGTACTGGATCGTAATAGCCTGCCAGAAAGTAGTTTCTAAAAGGGGCCAGAAATTACACATCAAAAAGAGGTAAAGCAAAAGCGGGCTAAAAGCCCGCTTCTTTTGGCACTATTGAGAGCGCTTATTCTACCTGCTGTTTGCGCAAATTATTCTTTGCGTTCGTAATGACCCATAAGCATACCAGTCCCTATCACATGACCATCAATTGCTTCCAACAATTGATCCTTATTAAGCCCTGCCGCTAGATCAAGATCTGCATCAAGCGCATATATTCGAAAATCATATTGGTGCAACTGGCCATTAGCCGGGGGACGAGGACCGAAGTAACCAGAGCGACCCAAACCATTGTTACCGTTAATCATACCTGCCAATCCATCGACCATGGGCTCGGCTTCAGCTGCTAAACCACCTGGCAGTCCGCTCGCACTCGCTGGAATATTGTAGACAACCCAATGAACAAAAGGCGTCTCCATCATACCAATCTCGACAACTTTAGGATCATCGCAAATTAGCGCTAGAGATTGCGTTCCTGCCGGCAAATCTGACCAGGTTAGGTCAATGGAGGTATTTGCGCCGTAGGCAGAATTTTCCTCTGGCACCATGCCATGATGATCAAAAATAGAACTTGTCACAGTAATTGTGTCTTCCATGTCTTGGGCCGCCAATAGCATTGAAAATACCAAGGCCGGTGCAGCTACCATAGCTATTAATAACTTCTTCATTTATTTCTCCTCAAGTTTGGTATTGAACTTTCATTTTACTTATTCCGCACGGTGTGTTGTTAAGCTAATATTTAACTTATTTCTTAGCATAATCAACACTCTCGGCTTTTTCCCGAAGTAGGTACTTTTGCACCTTTCCAGTCGAAGTCTTATCGATAGGACCGAAAACTACTTTTTTTGGCGTCTTAAATCCAGCTAATTCTTCCCGACAGTAAGCAATAAGCTCACTAGAGCTCATTTCTTCGCCAGATTTTAAGCTAACGAAAGCACAGGGTACCTCACCCCATTTCGTATCGCTGCTTGCCACTACAGCAGCTTCCAATATTTTTGGATGTTTGAAAAGTACCGATTCGATTTCCAACGACGAAATGTTTTCACCACCGGATATAATGATGTCTTTTGAGCGATCTTTTATCTGAGTATAGCCATCTTCATACCATACTGCTAAATCGCCGGAATGAAACCATCCACCAGAAAAAGAGGCTTCTGTTGTATTGGGGTTCTTGAGATAGCCCTTCATAGTGAGATTCCCTCGCATAAAAATCTCACCCATAGCCTTGCCATCTTTAGGTACGGGTTGCATTGTTTCTGGGTCCGCTACCATTATCTCATCTTGCAATGGCGCCCTTACCCCTTGCCTCGCCAACATTTCCGCTCGAGCCGCTATAGAAAGTTCCTGCCACTCTTGTTTGGGGGCACAGACCACGCACGGGCCATAAGTTTCGGTGAGCCCGTAAACATGAGTGACTCTGAACCCCATATTTTCCATTCCCGCAATTACTACGGCTGGAGGTGCCGCTCCCGCGGTCATTGCAGAAACCTGATGATCAATACCTTGCTTTAATTCATCATCAGCATTAATCAGAGTATTGAGTACAACTGGCGCTCCGCAAAAATGCGAGACTCTGTGCTGCTTAATCGCACCAAAGATTAGGTCATCTCTAACATGACGCAAACAAACACTAACACCTGCCACTGCTGCAAGCGTCCAGGGGAAACACCAACCATTGCAATGAAACATTGGCAATGTCCAGAGATAGACTGGATGATTTCCCATATTCCAACAAAGCACATTAGATACTGCATTCAAGTATGCGCCACGATGATGGTAAACTACCCCCTTCGGATCCCCTGTTGTTCCAGACGTATAATTTAAGGAAATCGCCTGCCATTCATCACTAACCTGAAAGCATCGATAGTCCTTATCTCCTGTCCTAATAAAATCGTCGTAACTGCTTTCACCTAACAATTCACCTTGTTGAAAATTCGGATCATCGATATCAATAACGATAGGCGGCTCAGGCAACAAATCTAATGCTTCTTTTATCGTGGCGCTGAACTCTTTGTCGGTAAATAAAATTTTTGTTTCTGCATGCCCCAAAATAAACGCGATGGCTTTTGCATCGAGCCTTACATTAAGTGCATTTAAAACAGCACCGGTCATAGGTACACCAAAATGCGCCTCAAAAGTCTCTGGTGTGTTGGCTCCCATAAAAGAAACTGTGTCACCTTTACCTATACCGCGGCTTTGCAAAGCTGAGGCAAGCAAACAAGATCGGCCATAGGTTTCTTTCCAAGTATAAGTTCGCTCTCCTTGGATAATAGATGGTTGTGCAGGATAAACGCTGGCGCTTCGCTCCAGGAAACTCAAAGGCGTTAGGTGGGCAAAATTTGCCCGATTTTGATCCAGATTCCGCTCGTAGATGTTGTTACTACTCATTTGTCTAAAACCTTATCAACTTGACTGTTTTACATAAAATCCATATCGCCTGCTGTGAGCCACCATTTACCGTATAGATCAACGGAATGTGGGCCAGGATTCCAACTATTGCAAGGTATCTCGATCCCAAGATGATTCTCAATTGCCACCTCTGATTTAACTGCATCGAGCCAGCCCTTAGTAATCCAAAATTTTAGTTCTGTCTCGGGCACAAGCTGACTCAAACTAGTAAGCACCTGCTTCATGATTGACAAAGGACATATTAAGTCCATTACTAACAACCGGTTCTCATGCTCTTTTAAAAACACTGCTGCAACAGGTTTTTCTGTTTCATCATTTAGAAAAACACATCGGTAGAGATCTGTCTGGGCGAATGGGTGGTCAAAATAACGATACTTAATGTAGTTACAGTGCCTATCTCCAATAATCCCCGTAGTGGTTTCTTGCTGCATCGATTGCCATAAATAATCGATTTCTTGCTGATGCCGCGAACAAGAAATATCTATTGGAGATAAATGAAAAGGAAATGTCGCAGCTTCTTGATTAAGAGGATAAATCAACTCAAGAAACTCATCAGTCTTTTCATAAAGACCCAGCCTTAATGCAATATTCATTGCTTTCTGATTTGGGAAACCGAACCCCAGCAAATGATTGACTGTATTCCCTATTTCTCGCTCAAGGAAAGTCGCTGCGGTTTTAAAAAAAAGACTATTTTTGCCATACTGCCTCCGAATCTCTGGTAGCACCATTACATCGCAAACTTGTATAGCGGTATTCGGCTCACCAAAATAGTGTATTTGTCGTGGCGCACCTCCATAGTGGGACACAATTTTTCCACTTTTGGCCTCTCTCGCTATCACACACTTTCCCGAACCCAATTCATATTTCCATTTCCAAACATCTGAGTTAAATGTAGTATCAAAGCTCTCTTCAAATAAAGTTGCAATTTCATACGTCTCAAAACTATCTATATCACCATATTTAGCAAAAGCATATTCTCCGCTGGGGCTACTATCTTTTTGCAGCCTGAATATTCTATAACAGCGCCGATTGCTAATTAATTCATCTTCAGTGGCTGTAATTTCGTTCGTAATTTCTACTGTCGATTTTCTTGCGATCTTTTTAAGTAAGCCAATACTGAAAATTGCATCCGCGGTATAGTCTAGTTCGTCTAAAACCAAGTAGCTTAATCTTTCAGCGAGTTGTTGCATACTGCTTAGGTTAGGAAATTTCGATCTCTCTATTCTGGAATCATCATTTATATATTCACCAAAAATAATTAGCCTGCCTTGACCGCAAAGCAATTCTCGTGTTTTGCTCAACATGAGCATTTGCTGTAAATAATGATAGCTACCTTCAACAACAATCAAGTCATATTTTTCACCAGAATACTGAGCCTCACCCTCTCTATCTACGAGAGAAAAATTGTAGACTTCCTGGTTAGAAGCCGCATTTAGCTCTTGACCAATCCACTTGACTCGATGCCCTTCTTTCTCAAATTTCTTTGCCAAATAGGCAAAACTAAATCCGAATAGAAGAACAGACAACTGTCGGTCGCCCCTGATATCATCTTCTTTATCGCAGCTGTGATTGCCTAGATCGAATATTTTGTCCGCGAATAACCTTTGCTGTTCCGGGTAGTTTTCATCTTCTGAGATATTAGAACGAAGCCCATAATGCAAAAATTTGCACTGCCCAAATGTTTGGACAAGCAATTCTGCATAGGTTTTTTGAACCCCTGTTAATAAGGAGAAATCTTTAGAATTTAACAAGTTCTGCTTGGCTGTTATTGCTTTAATCCTGAGTCGAAGCAATATAACCCGCAGAGCGGATTTTGCCTAGTCATTCAAACCAGGTGGCGCTTCAAGCGCATGCGACAAAATGCCCCTTGGTTAGAAGCACTTACAAATGCTGGTTTGGGGTAGAATAGAATAATGTTTAAGTATCCAAAAATTTCTGAAGTCCTTAGCTTTATTGTTCCGATGGCTACCGATGCAGGCGCTTTAGCGCGACAGGGACTCAAGCGCCTACTGTTATTGCGCAGTTTTGTCACCTTAGGTAGTGTTTCAGGACTATTTATATTTCAACCTTTTCTAAACCTGGATGTATCGCCAAGTTTAATTGCGGCGCTAATCCTGGCAATACTTATATCGGTTGTACTAGGCTATCGACGACTAAAATCAAGTGGAGCAGTTAGTAACGTTGAGTTATTTAGCCATCTTTTAGTCGATGTTGTGATTCTTGTAACACTTCTTCTGTACACAGGCGGTGCCAGTAATCCGCTGATTTCATACTTGCTAGTTTTGCTTGCAGTGACTGCGACACTTCTGCCTCGGGCATTTGTCAATTCTTTTGCCGTGATGGGTATATTGATTTATACCTCGTTTTTGCTGCTTGATCTGCAGAGCGATCACGGCATGGATGCTGGACCTGCCCAACAAGAAGTCGTGTTTCAATTACACCTAGTTGGTATGTGGGTGATTTTTTTGGTGAGCTCTATACTAATCACAGTTTTTATTACACATATGGCAAATGTCATAAAAGTACGAGAGTTAAACCTCGCAAAAGCGAGAGAGAATGAAATGCGCAACGAACAACTCGTTGCGATTGGCACCTTGGCAGCAGGTACAGCCCATGCCCTTGGAACGCCTCTTTCTACTATGGCCGTTCTATTAACAGAACTAGACAAGTTAGATGCGGAAGAATTAAAAAACAACGAAATCAAAGAAGAGATTTCCATACTTAAGCAACAAGTAACGCGCTGCCGGCATTCTTTGACTCAATTAACACGCTACTACAACAAAGATAATCCAGAGCAAGAAGAGAGTGTTTCTTTGTCTTTGTTTGTTGGGGACATAAAAGATTACATCCTGAATATTCATCCGACCGCCTCGATTAATTTTATAATTGATTGTTTTGATGATCCTAAAGTTGCATCTAGCCTGAATGTAAGGCATGCCGTAATTAATATTATCGAGAATGGAATCAAAGCTGCACAAAATCATGTAGAAGTTAAATTCAAGATCAATGGGGCAAACCCACCACAATTTGAAATATCTATTAATGATGACGGACCAGGCATTCCAACTGAAGTAATGGAGAGCATGGGCGAGCCTTTCATTTCTGGCCGCAAGGAAAGCATGGGGCTGGGTATTTTTCTTGCTAACGCAGCGGTTCAACGCTTAGGCGGTAGCATAGAAATGTTTAATCTAAAAATTGGTGGTGCGCTTGCATTAATCAAATTGCCGCTCCCTGATCACCAACAAGGCTAATCGGAATGGATTCAGAAAAACTACTTCTGGTAGAAGATGACGAAGTATTCGCCAGAGTAATCAGTAGAGCACTGAAACACCGAAATTTCTCAGTGTCGCACGCAAAGACTAGCGATGAAGCATTACAGCTGATAAAGGACTCTAATTTTGCTTTCGGGATCCTGGACCTAAATCTTGGCGGAGAGACCTCACTAAATTTAATTCCCATTCTAAAAAAACAGCTACCAGAAATACGAATTCTAATTCTCACAGGGTATGCCAGCATTGCTACCGCCGTGGAAGCGATCAAACTTGGCGCTGATAATTACCTAGCAAAACCTGCCGATGCTGATGAAATCTTATCCGCAATGCTGGCAAGTGATGAGGTAACAATGGAGCCAAATGAATCTACTAGATTAGAACCGATGTCAGTGCGGCGTTTGGAGTGGGAGCATATTCAAAGGGTGCTGATGGAAAACAACGGCAATATTTCTGCCACTGCCCGGCAACTCAAAATGCACCGCCGCACTTTGCAACGCAAACTACAAAAACGTCCCGTTGCCAAATAGCATTCACCAGTCTTTTATCTAGCTTTTCTAGAATGATGCGCTAGCGCCTAGTAAGCGGGGTCATGCCGAGATGACGACCACCGTCTACAATCAAAGTCTCGCCAGTTACCACTGCAGGCCCTTGAATAAAGAATAGAATTGATTCAGAGACTGTATCCGCACTCGCAGTTACGGCTAATGGCGCACTTTTTATACTTGCTGACCTGGCCGCTTCGTAACGCTCTTCTCCCAATCCCTGCTTCAACCATTCACCTTCGATAAAACCTGGGCAAACAGTATTTACTCTTATTGTAGGGCCTAATACTCGTGCCAATGATAATGTCATCGTGATCATTGCTCCCTTCGAGGCCGCATAAGCTATGCAACTTCCGACACCTGCCACCCCTGCTATCGAAGCAACATTAACGACCGCTCCTCCGCCTTCTTGTCGCTTCATTTGCTCCGCAACAGCCCGAGTCATTTGGTAAGCACCAATTACGTTTACTGCATAAATGTTCTGAAAATCGTCAGCATCCAATCCTTCCAAATTATTATGATCAACAAACTTGGTCGTCCCAGCATTGTTAACCAAGACATCAATACGCCCCCATTTTTCGATTGCAGCATTGGTCATGGCACGGCAATCTCCATCATTCGCAACATTCGCCTTAAATACTAAAGCCTCCACTCCAACTTTTTCACAATCAGCTGCAACCGCATCACCACCTGCAGAATTTGAGTTGTAGTTAATGACCACATGGCAGCCCAATGCGGCTAATTGCCGTGCTGTTGCAGCGCCCACACCGCTGCTAGATCCCGTTATAATTGCTACTTTGTTTTTTAAATCTTTCACGACCCACTCGACTCCCTAAATAATCATTCATAGGAGTAAAAATTAGCACAAATCGGCCGAAAAACCTTCACACAGATAATAACGTCCAAACACTCTATAATTCCGTTAAATCGCATCAGAAATACATTGCAAAAATTCAGGCTGTCGTTACAATACGTAACACTTTTTTAAGCAACATGATGTAAAGTTTCGCAAAACGCAGTATTGCCTGGTGACTCGGGATATTTCAAAAGACAGGGACGAACAACCAACACCTTTCGAACCTTATTCTACTGGAGCTGAGTAATATTAATTACTTACACCAAAGGTATATGTGTGTTTTGGGCTTGGTGGCAGCAATTGCTGAAAGAAGCTCTTGGAGAAAACATTGAAAAAGCAGCAATTATTAGCAGTAGCGATCCTAGCCGCCGTGGTTGCATGGATGACGCTTCCACACAATGCTGAAACCGCAAATGTTGCCAGCCTGCAGGCACCTACTAAAGTGGTCGCTTTACCTGAAGGCGTAGCTGATTCGGAAAGTCCTGGAGTCGTAACTGTTCGCGCTGAGCGCATTAGCCCTCAGTCATACACTGAACAAATTAGAGTTCGTGGACAAACTCAAGCTTTTCGGCATGTCGAAATTCGTGCCGAGGAAGCTGGCCGAGTCATTGGAGAGCCCATTGCGCGTGGTGCGCGAGTGCAAAAAGGTGACGTACTTTGCGAAATCGCTATAGATAATCGCCAGGTTAATCTGGATGAATCCTTAAGCCGTCAGGAGCAAGCGCAGTTCGAATATGCTGCCGCACGTGATTTACAAGAAAAAGGATTACAATCCGATGTAATCGTAGCTCAACTCAAAGCTGCTTTGGAGTCCTCTAAAGCCTCTGTGGCTCGCGCCGAACTAGCACTGGCAAAAACAAAAATTGTTGCCCCCTTTGATGGTGTTGTAGAAACTCGAATTATTGAAGTAGGTGACCTACTTAATATTGGAACTGTGTGTGCTTCAGTACTGGATGACAGCCCGATGTTATTAGTTGGCCTAGTACCAGAGCAAGAGGTTGGGGCTCTTAGTGTTGGCGCCCAAGTTTCTGGTAGATTATTAAGCGGAGAATTTGTTGAAGGCACTGTTAGCTATTTAGCTAGAGCAGCCGATGCAATCTCTCGCAGCTATCAAATAGAAATAGAAGTGCATCCTCAGTATCAGGATTTACGTGAAGGTATAACGGTTGAGTTACAGGTAAATGCTAACAATATAAATGCCTATAGAATTCCTTCCTCTGCTCTTACGTTGGATGACACTGGAGCTATTGGCATTAAAACCCTGGATAGAAACAACACCGTTCAATTTTACAATATTCAGATTGTTGGTGATGAAACAAACCAGCTAGATCCGGGAATCTGGGTTACAGGAATGCAAGGCGATATAACGTTAGTGACCTTAGGGCAAGAGATTGTATTCCCTGGTCAAATTGTCGAAGTCAATTTTGATTGGGATCAATAACACTCTCGCCGGCAAACCTTTGCCATCCAAATAGGAATTCCATGAAATCTTATATCGACGCAGCTATATCGAGATCGCGAACAACGCTAAGTATCTTTGCGGTCACTTTGCTAGCCGGCTACGCCTCCTACTTGGCAATCCCGATAGAAATGTA
>Ga0315316_10003821_pt1 | contig 10950 bp, 10 predicted proteins | sample M160m3416metaG_FD_203702 | JGI IMG/M metagenome (GOLD analysis project Ga0315316, IMG submission 203702) | Ammonia-oxidizing marine archaeal communities from Monterey Bay, California, United States - M1 60m 3416 | ecosystem: Environmental > Aquatic > Marine > Intertidal zone | place: USA... | reverse complement strand
AATATCAAAAGCAGTTGGATGGAATTGAACAAATTCCATATCAGACAATACCGCTCCGCATCTTGCAGCCATTCCCACTCCATCCCCTAGAGCTTCTTGTGAATTTGTTGTTACTTTAAATAATTGCCCGACGCCTCCTGTAGCAAGCACAATACAGCTTGTCTCAAGAAACTTTTGGTTATTATCATTTTGAATAGTTACTCCAAAAATTTTATTATTACTTTGATGGAGCTCAATAGCGTTGTATCCTTCAATTACATTTATATGTTTGGATTTTTTAACAACTGACGTCAGCGTTTCCATGATTTCTTTACCAGTCATATCACCTCTGACCGACACTATTCTATTATGTTGATGAGCAGCTTCTTTTCTAAGAATTAATTCATTTTGATCATTTTTATCAAAAGCTACGCCAAGAGTTATTAAGTCTCTTACTCTGTCTGGACCATTCTTTATGACTAATTCTGCAATTTTCTCATCAACGATACCACCTCCTACTGTTATTGTATCTTTGAGATGCGAAATAGTAGAGTCATCTTTTCCCATTGCAGCAGCTATTCCTGCCTGGGCCCATTGACTTGATGTCCCCGACCCTAAACTTTTTGAGGTTATCAATTCTACATGAAGTGGTGCTAATTTAATGGCTGTAAATAAACCAGCAAGCCCTGCGCCAATTATAACAATTTTATTATCAGGATTTTTCAAGATAAATATACCTTATGATATATCTAGTTTGATCATTCTATCAACGGCACTATAAGCTCTCTTTGATATTTCTGCATCAATTATAACTTCGTTGTTTAGATATAAAAGATTATTTAGAATTTTTGAAAGAGTAATTTTTTTCATATGAGGGCACATATTACATGGTCTTATGAATTTTGTTTCAGGATTTTCCGCTGCGATATTATCACTCATTGAACACTCCGTTACCATCATAACTTTTTCTGGTTTCTTTTCAGTTACCCATTCTATCATTCTCGCAGTTGATCCTGAAAAGTCTGCTTCTGCAACAACATTAGGAGGGCACTCCGGATGTGCAATAATCTTCAAATTTTCTTCACTCTCTCTTGCTTCAATTAAGTCCTCAGGAGTGAATAACTCATGTACCTCGCAGCAACCATTATCCCACCATATTATTTCAACATCTGTTTCTTTTGCAATATTTTGAGCAAGGTACTTATCGGGTATGAATATTACTTTTCCAACACCTAATGACTCTACAATTCGTTTTGCATTTCCAGATGTGCAGCAAATATCAGATTCAGCTTTTACATCTGCTGAAGTATTCACATAAGTTACAACTGGAACCCCTGGATATTTCTTCTTCAGATTTCTTACATCTTGCCCTGTAATAGATTCAGCAAGTGAGCATCCGGCTTCCATGTCCGGAGTTAAAACAATTTTATTTGGATTTAATATTTTTGATGTTTCAGCCATAAAATGAACACCGCATTGAATGATTATATCCGCATCAGTTCTAGCGGCTTCCTTTGATAAGGCAAGGCTATCACCAACAAAATCAGCTACGCAATGATATATTTCTGGTGTCATATAGTTATGTACAAGACATACAGCATTTCGTTCTTTCTTTAATTTATTGATAGCTTTCACATATGGAGCATGGTAAGGCCATTCAATCTTCGGTATTACTGTTTTGACCTTTTCATAATAAGGCTCCATCTCTTTAGCTATTTGTGGAGTATAATCAAGATTTGGTAATTCAGTGATAACTCTATAATCTGAAATTTTCATCTTTTTGATGTACTTAAAATTACATTATTTGTGTTTATTTATATTTTATATAATACCATAAAAGCATAATACAATTGCAATATAATAATATAAAATAAAATATTTGTTAATCTAAAAAAGATTAAAAATTTAGATAAAATGCGACTGATCCAAAAGTTCTTTTTTTTTGGGTAAAGTTTTTTACTAATTCTTGAAAAAATTGCTCTTCTTTAAGAACACGTCCTGCTTGTTTTAAAACTAACTTATTTGGATTTGCAAATGGTGCTTTCTCCATTATCAAGCTATAAAGGTCGGATGGCCTTATATTCCTGTTATGCATAAAATATATAATTATACTGATTGCAATTGATCTAGATACTCCTGCATAGCAATGTATTAATATATCAGTGTTTTGGTGACTGCCCATGGCAAACTTTAATATTTTACGAATATCTCTTTGAGATACGGGTTTCAGATTATCTCGTGAGTGATCAATATCATTAAAACATAATCTAAGAATATTCGTAGCCTTCACTTCAGGAAATAATGGAAAAGAATTATTAGGGGAATAGATGGATATTATTCTTTTTATTTGCTCTTTTTTAATAACCTTTAAAGCACTGTTAAGAGGAGTATTATGTATCTTCATTTATTCAATAATTCTTTTTTGACAAGGTTGGAATTATCAATATAGAAATTTAGATTTGCAAAATTTTTATTTATAAAGGCCAAAGTTAACTTATCTGAATTTGAACCAAAAAATCCAATCTCCTTGTCTTGATAAAATAATTTAGTACCCATTTTTCTAGGTAAATGAATACAATGAAATGGGTAAAAAATTTTCTTTGAGGTAGCTTTTTTATGGTAAATTCTTGAGACAATTTCTTGTCCCGGATAACAACCTTTGGTATAAGAAATAGAATTGACATAATCATTTAATTCATGCGCAAATATATCTGACGGAAGAAAATCTTTATTGATTTCAGCAATACCAAGTTTTATCCTAAAATGATCATAATTGGATGCATCATTTTGACTTATAATTGACTTTTTAACATTAATTTTTCTGGAACCGATACCATTATTTCTTGGATCTTTTGGAAAAATTATTTTTGACTCTTCCCAATAAACACTTAAATCCTCTCTAGATCTTAGAACAATTTTACTTCTAAGTTTATACATCATCAATTTTTTGATTAGTTCATCTGCTGAAGCATAGTTACAATCAAGGAGTAGACATTCTGAGGTATAATGAATGTAAAACTCAAAAATAATTTTACCCAGATGGTTTAAAATAAAAGTATGAGATATCTTTTTTTCACTGAGATCTCTCAAGTCGTTTGTTATTAAATTTTGAAGAAAAATTGTACGATCTTCGCCAGATACTTCAATTATTTGTCTGTCTGCTAATAATTTCATTTTAAATTACTTAATTTAATTAATTTATAATATAATAAATAGTTACAAATTTTATTTTTATTTTAGCTATAACATACTTAAATGCAAAAAAAATTCAACGCATGGTTAATAACCAAGGAAAACAATAAAACATGCTCAAGTTTTCTTGAGCTTGAAAGTAATAAATATTTAAATAGCGAAGTAATTATTCAGGTTGAAAATTCTGCACTGAATTATAAAGATGCCCTCGCTTTAACTGGATCTGCCCCAATTATAAGAAAATTTCCATTAATTCCTGGTATTGATTTAAGCGGTGTGGTAATTCAGTCAAAAAACAAGAAGTTTAGTGAGGGAGATCGGGTGTTCACAACTGGATGGGGCCATGGTGAGCTTCAAAATGGTGGGCTATCATCTCACGCATCAACAGATGCCGATATGCTAATAAAAGTACCAAATAAATACACGCATTCTTATATTATGGGTCTTGGCACAGCAGGGCTTACTGCAATGTTAGCCGTTTTGGCATTGAATGAAAACAGTATTAAACCAGACGCAGGTAAAGTCTTGGTAACTGGCAGCTCAGGTGCTGTAGGTGGTATTGCAACCAAGTTACTTTTAAAGCTTGGTTATGATGTAGTCGCCATGACATCACGCCCCGAATATAACAGGGATTATTTAAAATCTTTTGGTAATATTGAGGTGCTTGATACAGATGATTTTTTAGGAAATCCAAGAATGCTATCAAAAGAAAGATGGGCTGCGGCGATAGATGTGGTAGGGGGTAAGGTACTTGAAAATATTATTACTGAGACCAATAGATCAGGGGTAATTTCTGTATGCGGTCAAGTCTTGGGCCTGAACCTAGTTACAAATCTTGCACCATTTATTCTGCGTGGTGTTCGGCTAATTGGTATCGACTCTGCCTTTTGTAGTCATGAGAGAAGAAGTAGGGCTTGGGATATGATCTTTGATTTATTAGATGTAAAAGATGTCGACTATGCGTCTGAGATAATAGATATTAAGGATGTTTATGAAAGATCCAAACTAATTGTTAATGGTAAAAATCGAAGAAGAATTATTACAAATAATTCTAATTAATACCCGCAGATCTTAAGAATCCTTGAGGCGCCATCTATTAATTTTATTTCATTAATTTTATTGATTTGATGCCATTCAGCAGCAACAACATCATCACCAAATTGAGGTCTGCCGCTTATGTATGCACATTCATAAAATGATAAAACATAATGTATCTTTATTTTATCATTTGTATCTTTTCTTATGACATTAATGTTTTCAATTTGATCCCCAACTTTGATAATAATTGACGTCTCTTCGAGTATTTCCCTCGTGAGGGCTTCATGAAGTGTTTCACCAATTTCAATTGCACCACCGGGAAAGCTCCATATATCTTCCAGATTACTTTTTTTTACTAATAAAACGCTGTTATTATGAATAACTACACCGGCCACAGCGCTGATTGGCCTATCTGGATACTCCCTTTTGATATTATTTCTGAGCATCACTTGACTCAGTTATTTGTTCAGCTATCTTTTGTGCTGTATAAGCAGACAGCGTCCAGCCGAGATGTCCGTGTCCTGTATTGTAGTAAATATTATCATTACGTTTACTCCTCTTTACAATTGGCATCATGTACGGAGTCATAGGTCGAAGGCCTGCCCACGGAGTTATATGCTCAGTATTTATTCCCGGAAAAATTTTTTCACTCCATCTTATAAGTGGTCTAATTCTACGTTGAATTATATCAGTATTATAGCCATTAAGTTCTGCAGTCCCGGCCACTCTAAGCCTGTCTTCACCGAGCCTACTGGTAACTATCTTAGCCCCGTCATCTAACATACTAGTCCATGGCGCAACTTCAGGATTATGTATTGTGATACTGTATCCTTTCACAGGATATATAGGCAAACTATCTCCTATTGTTTTTGCCAGTTCACGACTGTTAACGCCGGCACAAACTACTAAAGGAATATCTGGATTTAGAAATTTTACTTCTTTATTGACATGCTTTACATTATATTTCGTCACTAATACAGATAATAAATTTGTGCAAAACTTATGTATATCTCCTGTAAAATCTGTTTCGTTATAAAAGCCGCCCAGTAGTTTTGGCGGAGGAACAAGTGCTGGTTCAATATCTAAACATTCTTTTGGTGATACTTCCCATCTTTCTAGCCCTGCCTTATTGTAAATTTTATTCACTTTCCGAGCGTTATTTAATTCTGATTGATCTGTATAAATGTGTAGTATGCCTTTTTCTACCATATCAAAAGATAAGTTTTCACGAGTAGCAATCTCTTTGTAGAGTTTGTGAGCTGCCAAAGCCCACATGCATGTATCGTATGTATTTTTTTCTGCACTGGGAATAGCTCTAATAAATCTGTATATCCACGTATATTTTTCAATACTAATAGATGGGTTAATTTTCAATGGGGCATCGGCCTTAAACAACCATTTGACTCCTTTCTTAACACTGCGCCAACTATTCCAAGTTTCTGCATTGCTAGCACTAAGTTGTCCACCATTACCATAACTGGTCGCCATTGCTGGATGCTTTCTTTTGTCATATATTACAACTTCGTGTCCGGCTCTGGCGAGGTAATATGCAGTTGTTATTCCAGCTATCCCGGCGCCAACTATAGCTACTTTTTTTTTCATTTTTAGTCTTTCTTAATTCTGTTGAACGGAAGTCATGACTCCTTTTATTAAAAAATTAAGCCATTGAACCTTCAACTAATTCTCAGCCTAGCACTCTACCCGTCGAGCCTTTATTTATATATTTGTCTAGATTACTTTTTTTACAAATAAAACGCTATCATTATGAATAACTAAACCGGCCAAAGCGCTGATTGGCCTGTCCAGATATTCTCTTTTTGATATTATTTCTTAACATCACTTTGAGGCTCGCTTAATTCTGTCGTTTATTGCCCTACCAATGCCTTGATGGGGGATTGGTGATATGGCGATTTTTTTAATATTCATGCTGTCAAGATCTCTCAAACATGCATACAATCTGTGAGCAAACTTATGCAAATCTCCAGTGTTTGAAAGATTAATTGTATTGATGTGGTTATTATTATTTTTTTCTCCAAATGTGATAAAATATTCATCTGCATTTGGTCTTTTTACATTAATTCGAACTCTTGCTTTTGGTGAATAGTGTTTCTTGAGTTGACCCGGGGATAAAATTTTATGGCCATCATACGCATCCAACTGTAATTTTGTAATTTTAAATATTTGATCTTTTGTAATAGCCCCTTCTCGAAGAATTTGAATATTCTCTGATCTAACATCAACTATTGTAGACTCTATTCCGTGGGTACATTTATCACCATCAAGTATCATTTCAATATCGTCACCAAAGTCATCAAAAACGTGGCTTGCATTTGTTGCACTTACTGTGCCAGACAAATTTGCACTTGGAGCTGCAATAGGCTTTCCGAACGTATTTAGAATTTTTAGTATTATTGGGTTAGATGGAACTCTAATTGCAATTGAGTCAAGATTTGAAGTGGCAGCTGGAGTTATTCCATTATTCCTTTTCTTTTCGACAAGTAATGTCAATGGGCCTGGCCAAAATTCTTTTGCCAATTTCATTGCAGTATTATTCAATTTTCCAATCATTTTTGCTTCTTCTAACGATGCAACATGAATGATTAGAGGATTGTGTAATGGTCTATTTTTAATCATATAAATTTTCTTTATAGAGCTTTCGCATGATGCATCTCCACCAAGCCCATAAACAGTTTCGGTAGGAAAAGCGATTACACCAGATCCATTTAAGATATCTACTGCTTTTTTTATATTAACATTACTGGCTTTATAAATTGTTTTTTTCATTTTTTTATTAACTCAATCAAATTATTTATATATAATTTTAATTGGTAAAGTCAAAGCCAATAGTTATTAATTAATCAATGCATGGATAATATTATGGTTAAAAAAATTGAGCCAGCGGATATAAACAAACTTGAGTTTGAAGAAGCAATGGAAATGCTTAATGAAATAATACAAGGCCTTGAAAGTGGAGAGGTGAGATTATCTCAATCCGTAGAAAAATTTGAAATTGGTTCTGAGCTTGCCAAGCATTGTAAGAAATTACTCGACGATGCAGAGTTACGGATAAATGCAATCAAAATTAATAAAGCGGGAAATATAGTTAGTTCATCCGAACTTAATGAGTCTGATCAAAGTGATAAAAATTAATGATAGCAACCCCCCTATTAGATAAGATTAGAGACCCAAAAAATTTAAGACAGTTTTCAGAAAGCGAACTTCAACCCCTGGCTAAAGAACTCCGACATGAGCTTATTCAGTTGGTCTCAAAAACTGGAGGGCACCTTGGAGCGGGGCTTGGCGTTATCGAATTAACAATTGCCTTACATTACATATTTGATACCCCAAAAGATAGGATAATTTGGGATGTTGGGCACCAGGCCTACCCACATAAAATACTTACTGGAAGACGAAAAGAAATGTCATCACTGAGGCAGGGTGGCGGTTTGTCTGGTTTTACAAAAAGGTCAGAAAGTATATACGATCCATTTGGAGCTGCGCATTCCTCAACATCAATTTCCTCTAGTCTTGGTATGAGTGTTGCAAGGGATATTCAGGGGCAAAATCATAACATCATTGCTGTAATTGGAGACGGAGCCATGAGTGCTGGTATGGCATATGAGGCAATGAATAATGCAGGGGTTATGAAAAATAAATTAATAGTAATCCTGAATGATAATGATATGTCTATCGCTCGTCCAGTTGGTGCTATGAGTGCCTATCTAGCGAAGCTAATATCAGGTGGAACATACAGTGGTTTTAGAAACTATGCAAAAAAGATAATTAAATATTTACCGTCAAGAATAAAAAGAATCCTAGTAAAAATGGAAGGGCATGGGCGAAGTTTCTTTACCGGAGGAACATTATTTGAAGAATTAGGCTTCTACTATGTTGGTCCTATAGATGGCCATAACTTTAATCATCTAATTCCAATATTAAGAAATGTAAAATCAAATCATGATGGGCCTATTCTAATTCATATTGTCACTAAAAAAGGGAAAGGATATTCACCTGCTGAAAATTCTAAAGATAAATATCATGGTGTATCTAAATTTGATGTTACAACCGGAGAGCAGATATCAAAAAAATCAAATATACCTCCCTATACAAAAGTATTTGCTAACCAGCTTGTGAAAGAAGCAGAAAACGACAAAAAAATTATTTCAATTACAGCTGCAATGCCCACAGGTACGGGCTTGGACATATTTCAACAAAAATTTCCAGATAGATATTTTGATGTAGGCATTGCTGAACAGCACGCAGTTACATTTGCAGCGGGACTTGCATCGGATGGGTTTAAACCCTTTTGTGCAATTTATTCAACTTTTTTACAGCGGGCTTATGACCAGGTTATCCATGACGTAGGTATCCAGAATTTACCAGTAAGATTTGCAATTGATAGGGCGGGCCTTGTTGGGGAAGATGGTGCAACTCATGCAGGTTCATTTGATATCATGTATCTATCAGCCATACCAAATTTTACTGTTATGGCACCATCTAATGAGTTGGAACTCGCTCGTATGGTCAAGACTGCGGCTAATTTTAATGAAGGACCCATAGCCTTTAGATATCCTCGTGGTAATGGTATTGGCATTGATATTCCTGAAGATTTGAAGCTAATTGAAATAGGTAAAGCTCGACTAATTGAAGAGGGAAGTGATTTAGTTATATTATCCTATGGGACGATTTTTAAGGAGTGTGAAGGTGCAGTCGAAGCATTAAATAAAGATAAAATATTTCCAACATTTATTGATGCGAGATTTGCAAAACCACTAGATACACAAATAATCAGTAAATATATAAAATCACATAAATTCATTCTTACAGTTGAGGAAGGCGTAATAGGCGGATTTTCTGCACAAGTCAGCGCATATCTTCAGTCTAATAAGGATTTTTATATAAATAATATTAAGTATAAGAATATTACATTACCTGATAGATTTATAGATCAGGATACTCAGGCAAACCAAATAGGGTTGTCTGGTTTAGACTCGGAGATGATTTACAGGGCAGCAAAAGACCTAATGAATGTGGGATGATAAAAAAAAAAGATTAGATATATGGCTTGAAGAAAACAATTTTTATACATCAAGAAATATTGCCTCAAACGCTATTAAATTGGGCTTAGTATCAATTAATGGCAAAATTATCTTCAAAAATAGTGCTAGGGTCTCACCTTTTGATAAGGTATTAGTTGACAAAAACCAGCATATTTATGTTTCAAGATCTGCATATAAATTACAATTTATCATTCATAAGCTCTCTTCAAAAATCTCAGATCTTACGTGCCTTGATCTGGGGGCATCTACAGGCGGATTTACAGAAGTACTTCTCGAATATGGTGCAAGCAAGGTTTATTGTGTTGATATTGGACATGACCAATTATCATCATTACTGAAGCAGAATCCAAAAGTAATAAATATTGAGGGAACTGACGTCCGAGAGGTAAGTTTAGATATAGTCAAAACTTCTGATATTATAACTATTGATCTAAGTTTTATAAGTTTAAAAAAAGCAATTCAAAATATAGTAATTAATTCAAAAACCGATACGCTCTTTTACATCTTATTCAAGCCACAATTTGAAGTTGGCAGAGCTGAGATCCATAAAAATGGTATTGTAAAAAATGAAATATTAGTTTGGGATAAGTTATTAGAGTTTAAAAGGTGGTTAATGGATCAAAGTATGGATGAGATTAAACTTTTCAAGTCGCCAATATTAGGTAAGGATGGAAATCAAGAGTGGCTTTTCTTTGGAAGAAAGTATGATAAAAGTTAGCCGATTTGTCCTCTATTTCTAAGAAATTGATCAGCTAAAACTAATGCCAGCATAGCTTCTCCAATTGGAACTGCTCTTATACCGACACAGGGGTCATGTCTACCACGTGTTACAATTGTTGTTTCTTTATCCTGTGAGTTAATAGTTTTTTGAGGCTTTAATATTGAAGATGTAGGTTTTACAGCAAATCTTACTATAATGTCTTGCCCTGTTGAGATACCTCCCAATATTCCACCAGCATTATTTGATAAAAATTTTGTCATTCCATCTTTTACTATAATTTCGTCTGCATTATCGCTCCCAGTCATAGAAGCAGTTTTAAAACCAGCTCCAATTTCGACTGCCTTAACTGCGTTGATGGACATAATTGCCGAGCTAATTTCTTGATCAAGTTTACCATATATTGGTTCACCTAGACCTATGGGAACATTTTCAGCAACAACTTCTATGATAGCACCAGTTGAGTCCCCATCTTTTCTTACTTGTTCAAGATGATTTTTCCACTTTGCTATAATTGAATTATCTGGTGAAAAGAATGGATTTTGATCAACAAAATCCCAATCCCAATTATCACGATTAATTGCATATGGACCCATCTGAATTAGTGCTGCTCTAATTTTGATATCAGGAATAATTTTTCTTGCTATAGCAGCACCTGCAACTCTCATAGCAGTTTCTCTTGCAGAAGACCTTCCACCTCCACTTGGGTCTCTTAATCCGTATTTTTTCATGTACGCAAAATCAGCATGTCCGGGCCGGAATTTATCTTCAATGTCGCTATAGTCTTTGGAGCGTTGATTGGTATTTTTGATTATTAGTGAAATGGGAGTTCCTGTAGTGGTTAAAGAGCCATTCTTATTTTTTAGCACACCGGATACAACTTCAACAATATCATCTTCTTTTCGTTGAGTGGTATATTTTGATTGTCCAGGTTTTCTTCTGTTCAAATGAAATTGGATTTCA
>Ga0315316_10003820_pt1 | contig 10950 bp, 10 predicted proteins | sample M160m3416metaG_FD_203702 | JGI IMG/M metagenome (GOLD analysis project Ga0315316, IMG submission 203702) | Ammonia-oxidizing marine archaeal communities from Monterey Bay, California, United States - M1 60m 3416 | ecosystem: Environmental > Aquatic > Marine > Intertidal zone | place: USA... | reverse complement strand
TTTATGAAATTGATAACAAAACTTAAAAAATAAACTCTCAGATCTTTTAACTCTCTCTCCTACAATGCTCATGCCATTATGATTTTCTGCAAGCTGGATAAAGTTTTTAATTTCTTGAGGTCTATCTTCGCCATCTCCATCCATAGGTATTACATAGTCAAAATCTTTTTTTTCAAAAATATATTTGAGCCCAGAAGCAATACACCTCGTATGTCCTCTATTCTCTCCCATATTAATGACCTCAATAGAGTGGATATTTTCAATTTTTGAATATTTTTCTATTATTTGCTGAGAAGATGCATCGTTAACTACGATTATTGATATTTCAGAATTTAAGTCTTTTATTTCTAGATTTATATTTTCAATCAACTTAGATAAAGATTCCCTGTCATTATAAATTGGAATTAAAATTATATATTTTTTCATAGATTATCTTGATCCAACACACACATTATCAAGACACATATAATCTTTCAATTGTTCAAGCTTTTTTCTTTGGACAGCACCCTCCCAGGCAGGTCTTGATTTTAAGTGATAAGACAAATTTCCTGCATTCCATTCATCCCCATAAACTACATTGATTATTGAATTAAATTGCTGATCCCAAGCATATTGCGTTTTAACAGCAATCTCTTTTCCTGGATAATCTGTTCTTTTGTTGTCTTTTGATATTGAAATATAACCATAAAGAACAGGAGACAAAAAAAATAAAAAAATAAAACCATACATAAAGGTATGTAATTTCTTTATATTTATTTGTTTTTGAAAAAGATAAACAAAAAAACTTCCAAAAAATAAATAAAAAGGTGTCATCCACATAGTTCTAATTTTAGAACCAGTAATTACTGATGTAAGAAACATTAAAATAAAGGGCAATAAATTTACAAATAATAAAAAAAGTAATTTTTTATCTTTAATATCAAATTTAAATTTGATTTTTTTAACTAACAAAAAAATTAAAATAAAGAATGGAATTAATATTCCAATTTGCTTTCCAATAAAAAGAAGTGGAAATTTTATATGATTAATTAAGCCCCATTGTTCAAGACCAGTTCTTGCAAATCCATACGTTAGAGTAATAAAATCATTGTTATATAGCCAAATTAGATGTGGAACTAAAATAATCAAAAATACTTCTAAAGTTATTAAATATTTAAAATCAAACTTCCTATCCTTTTTTATAAAAACCAAATAAATAAACAAAAGCTCAATTGAAACTAGTAAATAAAGAAACAAATATTTAGATAAAAAACCTAAAGCAGCAAATAAACCTATAAAAATACAATCTGAAAATTTTATATCTTTTTTATTATAAATTTTCCAAGCAAAATACACTGTTATAGACCAAAAAGGTAATTCGCAAACATTTACGTTAAATTCTGGTGTTGTAAAATTATAAAAATAAATTGATTCTATTGCTAAAACAGAAATTAAACTTAAAAGATTGTTTTTAAAAATTTCTTTAGAAAATTTAAAGACATAATAAAAAGAAATAATTACAAAAATTTGACTAAGTAAATAATAGGCCCAATCCTGTGGACCAAATATTCTGTAAAAAATTTCCAGAACGATTGCCACTGCTGGTGGATGCTTATTAAATCCCCAATCCAAATTACTTCCCCATGCTAAATGCTCTATAGTATCTAAAGGTAAATTTTGATTTGTTAAAGATGGAACTAATGTCCAAAGCAAAAGATGTATTGCTAAAAATGCATAAAAAAAGTTATTTATATTTCTGGTATAGTTGGTCATTTATAATTATTTATAGCAAATCAGCTTGCTTGACACCTATAATTTGCTGAATATACTCCGAAAATTCAAATTTATAGAATGCTAAAAACTACTAAAGCAAAGAAAAAAGTTTCTAGGACAAAAGTCAAAAGCAAATCAAAAGTTGCTGTAAAATCACCTATTAAGATTTCTAAAACTTATATTCCAAAAGATACAGAAAAATATATGTGTGAAAAACATAAAATATTTTTTAGAATGAAGCTTACCGAATGGAAGAAAGATTTAGTCAAAGCTAATAACGAAGCACTTTATAATGGAAGTATGGATGATAACAGTATTTCTGCTGATGTAGTGGATCAGGCAAGTTCATATACTGATAAAAATGTAGAAATGAAAGCTATAAACAGACAAATTAAATTAATATCAGAAATTGATAAAGCTTTAGCAAGAATTAGAGAAGATACTTATGGATACTGCTTAGATACCGCAGAACCAATTGGATTGAAAAGATTAATGGCAAGGCCAGTAGCTAAATATACTATCTCAGCACAAGAGAAGCATGAAAAAAATGAAAAAGTTCATGCAGATGATTAAGCTATGAAAAAAAAAATTTCTAAAAATAATTCAATTTCATTTCTTTTTGCTAAAAAGTATATTTATTTTTACTATCCTTTTTTTTGGATAGTTTTATTGATATACTTATTTCTTAAATGAACAAAAAAATAATACTAATTATAATAATTGTCCTAGCTATAGAATTGTCAGGAAATGGAATACTGAGTTCTTTTTATAAGTTAATAAATTAAATTAAGGTTGAGGTGGTAACTGTTCTTTGTTCATAAACTGAAAACCATTTATCACCGCTTCTCTATTAGATATCACAACATACCACCGTTTAAGATTTGCAAAGTTATTTAAACCTATATCGTGCCATTCATGTCTCGCAATCCATGGCCATGTAGCAATATCAGCGATTGTATAATTTTCTCCAGCTAAAAAATTAGAATTTTTCAGACGATTATCTAGTTCATGATAAATTCTTTTTGTTATTTTAAAATATCTATCTTCACCAAACTCACTTTTACCAGGATTATAATGATGAAACTGATGATGTTGACCTATCATTGGTCCAATAGTTCCCATTTGCGCCATTAACCATTGATTTATTTTAAGTCTTTCGTTCATGTCATAAAATTTTCCACTTTTTTCTGCTAAGTAAATCAAAATTGCGCCAGACTCAAAAATACTCTCATTGTTTTCGTGGTCAATAATTACGGGAATTTTACTAAAAGGACTTATTTTTATAAATTCAGGTTTAAATTGATCATTGTTGCCTAAATTGATTTTAGTTACTTTATATTCATAGCCAATCTCTTCTAGCATTATAGAAATTTTTTTTCCATTAGGTGTATCGGCAGAAAATAACTCTATCATTTTTTAATACCTAATCTTTCTTGAGCAGTTTTAGAAGTGGTTGTAAATTCAAATCTTAATTTTTCATCAGGTTTTGCATATTTAAAACAACCTCGTGCAGCTAAAGCTCCTTCATGAAATCCAGAAAGAATTAATTTTAATTTACCTGGATAAAAACAAATATCTCCAATAGCAAAAATTCCATTTACATTTGTTTCAAAATTTTCAGTGTTGACGGTAATTGTTTTTTTATCAATATTTAATCCCCAGTTTAAAATTGGACCAAGTTGCATTATTAAACCAAAGAAACCTAGTACAAAATCTGTTTTAAGTTCTTTTATGTCACCTTCATCATGTTTAATTTTTACTGAGTCAATTTTATTTTCTCCTAAAAGAGAGTCTATTTGATATTTTGTATACAAATTAATTTTTCCTTGTTCATTTAGTGCTTTTACTTTTTGAACACTTGACTCGGCTCCACTAAAACCTTCTCTTCTATGAATTAAATTAACTTTAGAAGTATTTGAAAGCTCTATAGCCCAATCTAGAGCAGAGTCTCCTCCTCCAAAAATAGAAATTGTTTTATTTTTAAAAATCGTTTTATCTTTAATTGAATAAAATAAAGATTTACCTTCAAACTTTTCAGTGTCTTTTACGGGAAATTTTCTAGGCTCAAAAGAGCCAACTCCTCCAGCAATGACTATACTTGCTGCATCAAATTCTTTTTTACCACTTGTTTTAATTTGCCATCGATTTTCAACTTTCTTAATTTCTTCCACTCTTTCATTTAAATGAAATTTAACGTTAAAAGGTTTAATTTGTTGCAACAGATTGTTGGTTAATTCTTCTCCAGTGCATTCCGGTACTGCCGGGATGTCATAAATTGGTTTATCTGGATAAAGTTCAATACATTGACCTCCCACTTTATCTAAATTATCAACAATTTCACAACTTAAACCAATTATTCCAAGTTGATGAGCACAAAACAAACCTGTTGGTCCTGCTCCAATTATTAATACATCTGTTTTATTCATTTAACCTTGCCTTGATGGAATATTTACTACTAAACCATCTAATTCATCTGAAACAATTAACTGACAGCTTAATCGACTATTTTGTTTTGGTTCAAATGCCATATCCAACATATCTTCTTCACCTTCCTCTTTAGCTGGAAGCTTATTTAACCATTCTTCTTTGACATAAACATGGCATGTAGCACACGCCATTCCACCACCACAATCAGCATCTATTCCTGGAATATCATTTTGTACCGCACCTTCCATAACTGATAGGCCATTTTGAACATCTATCGTGAGTGTCTTATTTTCATGCGTGTTGTAAATTATTTTTGCCATTATTTATATATAGGTCCTTATAAAAATAGAGCAAGTATGTAAAAGCGCACTTAGTCTACAATTAAACATTTTGTGGTTGTGGTAGCTCTTTTTTTAAAAAATATTCTGTGTCCTTAGATTGTTTAATTATAGCAGGAATTATTTCTTTATAAGCATCAATTAATCCCTTATTGGTTCGTGGTAATTGATTTTTTATATGATGATGAAGTTTGTCTAAATTGTATGAAGGAACAGTAGGAAACATGTGATGTGTTAAATGATATTCCATTTTCCAATACAAAAAACTTAATATTGGATTTAAATACATTTCTCGAGATGTAAGCCTATGATCTTTAATATCCCTTGCAAGGCCCGCATGTTGAGTGAATGCAACAAGTTTATGCAATGTTTTTCCATAAAATTGAGGTAATAAAAAATAAAGTAATGGCAACCATGATGAAGCTAAAAATGACCATAATATGATTAATAACCAAATAACAATATAAAGCCTTGAAATAAATATCGTTTTTGTCTGTATATTTTCTGGAATACTATCTTCCATTACTTTCGTTTTAATTCCAAGAGCATGCTGGATAATTTCAAAAGAAATATGTTTTTTTAAAAAAAATAAATCTAAAAATGGAATTATATTAATGATTAATCTTTTAGGAGTTTCTCTTAAATCATTTCCATATTCAATTTCGTGATCAAAAGGATTTTCAGTTGAATAAGTATTACCATGATGAACAAAATGAGTGCATCTCCATCTTGTTGGTTCAAAGTTAGACATAAAAGATGAGATATAGTAGAAAAATTCATTTAAAAATTTTGATTTAAATGCAGTTTTGTGTCCTGTTTCATGCCAAAGAGGATTTGAGAAACTATATATATTTCCATAAATCAAAAACCAAAAAGCTGACCACCAAGTTCCCCAGGTAATATAAGCAAAAATACCTGAGATAACTAACAAACCAAAATAAATGAAAATATGTTGAAAACCTTTTGTATCTGATTTTTTAGATAATTCTTTAAGTACTTGTATGTCTACTTGGCATTTGTGCCATTTATCTAACTTTACATCCATGATTTAAAATTATGTATAATTACTATACCTAATTTTATAATAGACAAAAAAAAGGGCAAGTACAAAAAATGTACCTGCCCTTAATTTAATTTTTAACTAATTACTTACTTAGCTCTTCTTCCGCCTGAACTAGTTGCAGCAGCCCAAATTACTAGACCAAATGCAATTTTGTTAACGAAGTCAGCCAAGTTGTAAACGATGTTAAGAGACTCTGCGTCTACACCACCTGTTAGGTAACCAAAAATGTAACCTAGTGGGTATATAGCCCATCCTACTGTAACAATCATTCTCATTGCGCCGAAAGCAGTAACTAGTGCTTTGTTTCCACTTTTTGCAGCAGCTTTACCTGCTTCACCAGAGAATATTTCATACAGAATGTATATCCAACCAGCCATTCCAATAATGAAACCTAGTGTAGAGTTGATGTATCCTGCTTCTCCTAAATATCCACCTACTAGCATAACTACCGAACCAATTAACAATCTCCAGAACATTCCAGAATTTGCTTTACCTACTGCTGATAGAATTAAATAGAATTCAACCATTTGTAGTGGCACTGTAATCAACCAGTCAATGTATCTGTAAACCGTTGGTGAGTCTCCAGTAGTTACCCATACTTCTCTCATGTACATGTAGTGTATGAATGCAATACCAGTTACTAGACCAGCAACAATGACTGAAGTTCTCCAGCCTGCTGCTACATTGCCTGTTTCCATGAAAAAGAAAACAGTAGCTGCTAACATTCCCATAGATATAACCCAAAACGTAATTCCTACGAAATCATCCTGAGCTAACATGGCGTCCGCGTTTGCAACACCTGTGGCACCCATTAGTGCAACAACTGTAAGAGCAAACAATTTAAGTTTTTTCATAAAAAACTCCCTCTTTAGTTAGTTTTTATTTTTAGTTTATATAAACTAGACTTAAGTTTCCCTAAATCAATTGGTGGTTAAATACCAAATTAAATTAGATAAATGAAGACTTAATTGCGACTTATTCTCATTGATTTTCCTTAATTTTTAAAATTAAATACAATTTATAAGTTAAAAACCAATAATATTATTAAAAACGAATCAAAACTTTATGTCTAAGAATTTTAAGGATATTTACGATCATTCATTAAAAGATCCTGAAATATTTTGGCAAGAAGCATCTGATGATATTTTTTGGTTTAAAAAACCAACTAAGATTTTAAATAAATCTAATCCTCCTTTCTATAAATGGTTTGAAGATGGTATCACAAATACATGTTATAATGCTTTGGACGTACATATAGACCAAGGAAGAGGAAAAAAAACTGCTTTAATCTACGATAGCCCTATCACAGGCAACAAAAGTAAGTTTTCTTATGAGGAATTAAGATCTAAAGTCTCAAAATTTGCAGGCGCATTGAAGGCTCAAGGAACTAATAAAGGTGATAGAGTAATAATTTATATGCCAATGATACCTGAGGCAGTAATTGCAATGCTTGCTTGTGCAAGAATTGGTGCAATCCACTCAGTCGTCTTTGGTGGTTTTGCATCAAATGAATTAGCAAGCAGAATTGATGATAGCAAGGCAAAAATATTAGTGACGGCATCTTGTGGTTTCGAGCCTGGAAGAACAGTTGAATATAAGCCTCTAGTTGATGAGGCCATAAAAATTGCAAATCACAAAATTGAAAAGATGATTTTGTTTCAGAGACCAGGTCACGAAGTAAAATTAAATGCTACAATTGAAATTAGTTGGGATGAAGTAGTATCAAATGCAAAAGATACGGATTGCGAAGAAATGCGTTCAAATGAATTTGCTTATATTCTTTATACATCTGGGACTACGGGTACTCCTAAAGGAATAGTTAGAGATACCGGAGGTCATATAGTTGCCCTAAAATGGACTATGAAAAATATCTATAATATTAATAATGATGATATTTGGTGGTCAGCTAGTGATATAGGTTGGATCGTTGGACACTCTTATATTGTGTATGCCCCATTATTCAAAGGATGCACTACAGTTCTCTTTGAGGGAAAGCCTGTGGGCACACCTGATGCCGGAGCTTTCTGGAAAATAATTTCAGATTATAAAGTAAAATCCCTATTTACTGCCCCTACCGCTTTTAGAGCTATCAAAAAAGAAGATCCTGAAGGTAAGTTTTTTTCAAAATATGATTTAAGTAGTTTTGAAAGCTTATTTCTTGCAGGAGAAAGAGCTGATCCAGACACAATTAAATGGGCTGAAAATTTACTTAGAGTTCCAGTAATTGATCATTGGTGGCAAACAGAGACTAGTTGGGCAATTAGTTCAAATTGTACAGGAATAGAGATGATGAAAACAAAATATGGGTCAGCATGTAAAGCAGTTCCTGGGTATGATGTAAAAATCATCAAGCCAGATCAATCTTTAGCAAAACCGAATGAGATGGGAGATATCGTTGTGAAACTCCCTTTGCCTCCAGGAACTTTTCCAACATTATGGAATGCAGATCAAAGATATAAAGAAAATTATATGACAAACTATGAGGGTTATTACCAAACTTATGATGCAGGACATATTGATGATGATGGTTATATTTGGATTATGTCTAGAACAGATGACATTATAAACGTTGCAGGTCATAGATTATCAACCGGTGCCATTGAAGAAGTATTATCCGAACATCAGTCAGTTGCTGAATGTGCAGTCCTTGGTATTGCTGACAAATTAAAAGGACAACTTCCTATTGGACTTGTAGTTTTAAAATCAGGTGTAGATAAAGATAATGAAACTATTTCAAAAGAATGTGTGCAAATGGTTAGAAATAAAATTGGCCCAGTTGCTGCATTTAAAGTGGTTATTGTTATCAAAAGACTTCCAAAAACAAGATCAGGAAAAATTTTAAGAGGAACAATAAGAAAAATTGCAGATAATGTTGAATATAAAATTCCACCAACAATAGATGATCCAGCAATTTTAACCGAGATTAAGGAAGATTTAATTCAACATAAAATTTTAAATAATGGTTAAAACATATTTATTTCTAGCAGGTGCAGTATTTTTTGAAGTTGCTGGTACAATGTTATTACCTGTAACTCAAAATTTTACAAAACTTGTTCCCACAGCTGCTCTTGCATTCTTTTATCTTTGTGCTTTCTATTTATTAACTTTTGTAGCAGATAAGATTCCTATAGCGATAATGTATGCAACTTGGAGTGGTCTTGGAATTTTTACTATTGCAATTCTTGGCTATGTATTTTTTAAACAAACTCTAGCTTGGCAAGCAGTTTTGGGATTATTCTTGATTGTTATAGGAGTAATTCTAGTGAATAGTTTTACAGTAAAACTTAATTAAATTTCAAAGGTGTTCCATCAGGATCACCTAATATCTTACCATCCTGCATTTTAATATTTCCAGCAATAATTGTTGATGTAGGTGTGCCTTTAAACTTATATCCATCAAAAGGAGTCCAGCTACATTTACTTTCAATATTTTCATTTTTAATTTCGATTGTCTTATTCATATCAACAATTGTAAAATCAGCATCAAAACCTTCTTTAATAAAACCTTTATTTTGAATTCCAAAAATCTTAATTGGATTTTCACACATAAGATTCATCAATTGATTAAGAGTAAGTTTTCCATCGTTCACATGATTTAGCATTACTGGCATTAATGTTTGTACTCCTGGCATACCTGATGGAGTGTAGGGATAAATTTTATCTTTATTTTCTCTTAAATGCGGTGCGTGATCTGAACCAATAGTATCATTTAAATTATTTCTAACCGCATACCATAATCTATCATAGTGAGATTTGTCTCTTAATGGTGGGTTCATCTGAGCATAAGTTCCAAGCTTGTCGTAACAATCTGGTGCATAAATTGTTAAATGCTGTGGAGTTATCTCAAATGTAATATTTCCTTTATGTTGTGATAAAAAATCAATTTCTTCTTTTGTTGTTATATGAAGAACGTGAGCTTTCTTGTTATATTTATTAGCAATTCTAACTATTCTTCTAGTAGAAGAAATTGCACATTCTGCACTTCTCCAAATTGGGTGGGAATGAACATCTCCTTGTTTAATTAATTTTTTATTCATATTTAGGATTGCTTCATCTTCAGAATGTACCGCAACAACTTTTGAACTATTTTGAAATACTTTTTCAATATCTTCCTCTTCTGCAACTAATAAATTGCCAGTTGATGATCCTGCAAAAAGTTTAATTCCACAACAACCCTCTAAATTTTCTAAATCAGCTAATTCATTTCCGTTATTTGCTGTTGCACCAAAATAAAATGCATAATTGCAATACATTCTATTTTTAGCGAGATCTAATTTTCTTTGAAACTCTACCTTGGTTGATGTTGGTGGATTAGTGTTTGGCATTTCAAATACACTAGTAATTCCTCCAGCGATTGCAGCTCTACTTCCTGAGTGTAAATCTTCTGTATCAGTTGAACCAGGCTCTCTAAAATGAGTTTGAGTATCTATACATCCAGGTAAAACTGTTTGACCTTCAGCGTTTAAAGTTTCTTTAGCTTCCTCTGAAATTTGACCAATTTGATGAATTTTGCCACCTTTAACAGCAACAGCAACATCTTTTAATTCACCATCAATATAACATTTTCCATTTTTAATTATAAGATCTAACATTTGAGAAAAAAGTTATTATATTAAAAAAAGCAAGTAATCAATTATGAATATTAAAAATGTCTACATTTTAGAAGATAGAGCCATCCTTTACCTAAGTGGTGAAGACACAAAAGAGTTTCTACAAAATCTAATTAGTAACGACATTAATAAAGTAAGTGAAACTAATACATGTTTTACTTCTTTACTATCTCCTCAGGGTAAATTTTTATATGAATTTATTATAATCAAACATAAATCTGGTTATTTAATTGATTGTGAAAAATCTCAAGTAGATGGGCTATATAAGCAATTAAGTGTTTATAAATTAAGATCAAAAGTTGAAATTTTAAATCTTAGCAATGAATTCGTGGTTGCAGCCTTTAGCCATGAAAAATTCCTAACTTTTAATGAAGCTCAAGATATTGCTGGGTTTACTTTAAAATACAGAGAAGATCCAATTTTTTTAGATCCAAGAAATAAACAATTAGGAGCAAGATTAATTATTAATCTTGAAAAACTTTATTTATCATTAAAGAAATTAGATTTACACGACTCCAATCTAAAAGATTATTACTCATTTAGCCATAAGCTTGGCGTAGTTCCAAAGAATTTGAACAAATTACAAAATAAATTATTTGGTATTGAATGTAATTATGAGGAATTAAATGGAATTGATTTTAAAAAAGGTTGTTATGTTGGCCAAGAAAATACAGCAAGAATTAAACTTAAAAATAAGCTTTCAAAAAGATTATTGCCAATAAATATAACTAAAGGTGAGTTAACTGAAGGTGAAAGCATT
>Ga0315316_10003818_pt1 | contig 10952 bp, 7 predicted proteins | sample M160m3416metaG_FD_203702 | JGI IMG/M metagenome (GOLD analysis project Ga0315316, IMG submission 203702) | Ammonia-oxidizing marine archaeal communities from Monterey Bay, California, United States - M1 60m 3416 | ecosystem: Environmental > Aquatic > Marine > Intertidal zone | place: USA... | reverse complement strand
GTTGATGATCGGAACTGCCTGGTCCGTCGGAAGTCGCCTGGCGGTACACGCCAGTTGCTGACGAACGCGCACGTTCGGTTCCTGTTCGGCAAACGTATCCAGCCGGTGAGCCATCGGTTTCGAAACGGCTCCGGCGTCACCCAGCAGGCGTATCGTCCATGACCGCACTGCCGCATGCGGGCTCTCTAACAGCCGGGCCCCGATAGACTCGTCGAATCCACCGATGACCGCAAGCGACCACAAAGCTTCCAGAACGGTGAGTTCGTCCGCAGAAGCGACGCTCTGTTGATACAATTCATGCCGTACAGCTGACAGGTTGAACTCCGATGACATGCTGTTCTGACTGCGGTGGGCCAGTTCTATCCTCGCCCTGCGGACGTACCACTGACTGGGATGCCGCAGCATCTGGAGGAGTCTGTCTGCACTCATCAGGGAAAAATCAACAGACTCAGGACGTCGTGTCCCTTCTGCTGCGATGCGAATAATTCTACCGTTTGAACGGTCCCAGTCAGCGTCGGGATCGGGATGCGCGGTGCGGGCGTCGTGCCAGTCTGCGACGTAGATTGCGCCATCGGGGCCTAATGTTACGTCGGTGGGAGCAAACCACGGGTCGTCGGACTGCAATAGTTCACCACCGTGAACAGTGTGCACGGTGGAACCGTGCGGTTGCATGTGATGCCAGTAAACGCCGTGACCGAGCAGGTCACCGGCAATGTACTTTCCGGTAAAGGCTTCCGGGAAGGAATCCCCCTGATAGATGAGTCCTCCTACCGTGACATGTCCACCTCGAAAATTCTGATGCGGTGCGTGATTGAAGTAGCCGTAAGCGTGCGGGTTGTGAAGTTCTCCGTGTTTGGCGAATGACTTCACGAAGTAACCGCCCTGCACACCATGCAGCAACACGTAGTTTCCGTAGTTTGTGCTGTAGTAAAGATTCCCGGTGCGGTCGAAGTCCAGGCCCCACGAATTGCCTCCTCCTTCGCAGAACAGTTCGAACTGCTCTGATACCGGGTGATAGCGCCATACGCCCTGTTGAAATTCGTGTCCGCGGATGTTTGCCGTCACGGTACTTCCCTGACAGCCGTACAGCCAGCCGTCCGGTCCCCACGTCAGCGAATTAGCGACACTATGCGCGTCCTCCATGCCAAAACCGGTAAGCAGAACCTCAGGGTCGCCGTCGGGCACATCGTCGCGATCCCGGTCCGCGTAGAAAAGCAAATAGGGTACGTTCAGCACAAAGACACCTCCGTGCCCGAAGGCAATACCGGTTGTCAGATTCAGTCCTGAAACGAAATCATTTCCCGTGTCCATTCGGCCATCGCCGTTGGTGTCTTCCAGAATCGTGATCCGATCAGCTCCGACTGGTCCGTAGGGTGGAGGTTTGGGAACGCGGTCGTATTTTGTCCGCGAGTATCGGTCTACCTGAACGCGTTTCAGGCCGGCCGGGTTGGGATACTGCAGGTACTGAATGACCCACAACCGGCCGCGATCGTCGAATTCAATGGCGACAGGCTGCCGCACCAGCGGCTCTGCAGCGACGAGCTTCGCGGTGAAGCCAGGGGGAAGATTCATCTTACGGATGGATTCGTCCGGTGATAATCCCTGGGCGGGACACCGACTGCAGCAATTCGTGAGCATCGCTGCCAGCACAAGCGAGGGACAGACTTTCCGAATTGCATCTTTCATCTCAGATTCTTCACCGAATCAGCAGTGACAGATCTCGGGGGACGCCTGACAGAAGCGGTCCTTCCCACACTAATTTCACCTTTGCAGCAGCGTCTCCATCACCCGCATAAGAACGTCTTCCACCTGCGGAGCGACCCGGGAAACAGGGCCGGTTTCGTATCCGCCCTGCCCATAGGCGTCTTTCGTGCCGATATATCCGGGGCCATAATCTCCGTACGCAGCCATGGCAACGAAGTCATTCGGCCGCATCTGTTGAGCGGCAAGTTGATACTCGACGAATAACTCGCCCGGCATATGCAGCACGTGCGCTGTGCCCAGTCGCAGGCAGGAGACAGGAATTCGATGTCCTTCGTTCATGCGACGGATGAAGGTCAGGTCTCGAGCCGCTCTGAGCCGCGATCTGATAGCTGCCGAGGTGTCTGTCAGCGTTTTAAGAAGCTGAGAATCAACAAGCGAGCTGCGAATCGGCAGCGATACCGACTTCACTGACCATTCGACATCGTTGGCGGACAAAGGGATCTTCCGCTGTGATTCCCACGCCGTTTTCATTCCCGCAGCGAGCCGCTGAGCCAGCAATGGGCGTTTTTCTTTTGAGCCGTCGTTATACTTTCCGGCGGCGACATTCCCGCCGGCTCCATCAAAATGGATGTGCGGTACGTCCGGCAGCGCCTGTTCCCTAAGGTCTCGTGCAATGCCGACAAAATCCCAGTTCACTGAACCCTGGCCGTAGTAACTTTGCGGATGCGTTGCGTAGTACGTCAGCGCAGTGATTGCTTTGTCTCCGCTCCAGAACGCCACCATTCGAACGAGTGGGTCGATCGTCCCTTCCGGCGCCTCTCGGGCAGCCAGTTTTCGCCCGCCGGAACTTTGCCGCTGCAGAATCACTCGTCCGTTCGGGCCGAGGATGCGACGATTGGATGCAACCATTTTGACGTTGCCGGTGCCCAGTCCGATATGGGTCACCGGGCGTGCGTCTGGCAGAGACTGCCGCGCTGCGTTCGCTATTCGTTCCATGATGTCCATGTCAAAATCCGGATTCGAATACTGTCGCGCGAGTCCATTGTCCGCCAGCAGTCTTTCGGTCGCAAAGTCACTGCCGGGAGCGTCGTGCTGATGCAGCGTTTGCAGTGCCACCCGATCTGCCGGAGTTCCGACTGCATCCCCCAGCGCTGCACGGAACTGGTCGTAGCTCTCATTTCCAATTCCCACCCAGTCAAAGGCACAAAGCACGATTGGGTCTCCGGCTCCCAGCAGGACGACTCCCCGCGCCGTCAGCGGTGTCACGATTTCCATGACGGGTTTGACGTTGCCATTGCACAGCGGTGAACCAAGCGGGGGGGTTACGTCTGTTCGAAATGCGGCAATGTGCAACGGTGTCTGATCTGCAGGAAAGACTTCACACGGAGATAGACGGAAGATGGCAAGCGTCAGGAACAGGATGATTCTCATGATGTGCCTTGCTGTTGATCGGTGTCAAATAATTGGATTCAGTAACATGCCACTGCCCCGTTCGTCAAAGTCGGGCTTCAAACACCGGTCGAGATATGCGGTGAGAAAACGTTTTATATTTGAAAGGCTTGCTGGATTGTGAGGCTTCGTCCGTTCAGTTCAACTGTCCCTGATGTCGCATACATGGTTACCGTCGTGGTGGGGTGGCGAGGAAAGTGTGAAGTGGCGGTTCAATCGAGCTCCTGCAAAGCTTCGCTGTTGTCGTGGCGGACTGTAAACACTCCGCCGGAATTCCTGCCTGCTTCGAGGGGCCGCAGTGCGAGCTTACACCGGCGCGGCAGCGGATCAAAGCCATCTGGTGGCGCTGACCGGTCAGATCCTCCCGGCAAAGGAAGTCAGCTTCGGCTGGAATTGAGACGCGACACCCTGTGATGTGCTCCAAACACGCGTCGTGTCCATTGGGGAACGAATCAGGCAACGAGAACCGGACGCTTGCGGCAGCTTTATGCCCGTTGCCCATTGACATTCGTCAGTCTTGCCAATAGTTTTCCGCCTTCGATTTAACGCGATTCACACTGAAAGGAATCCCGATGGCAAAGAAAAAAGCGGCGGCACCGAAAAAACCGATGACCAAGACCGAGATTGTTGCTGCTCTCGCAGAGGGGACCGGCCTCAGCAAGAAAGAGATCGTCAGCGTATTTGATGAGCTTGGTACGCTGATCGGAAAGAACATCGGCAAGCGAGGACCGGGCATCTTCAACATCCCGTCGCTGATGAAGGTGAAAGTTGTTCGCAAGCCGGCCACCAAGGCCCGCAAGGGAATTAACCCGTTCACGAAGGAAGAAACCGTTTTCAAGGCGAAGCCTGCTCGAAACGTGGTCAAGGTTCTGCCGCTCAAGGCATTGAAGGATATGGCTTAATCGGCCGTGGCGAACCAGCGACGGCCTCTCCGGGCTTAGTATTGAATGTTGGCATGACGTATTTCCGGATTGGCCTTCGTCGTTCGCATTTGCGCCGCAGGACGCGGCACAAATGTCGTTACTGACCAAGGAACGATCCTTAACGTGTGGATGTCCGCGCTCGTGGCCACAGTACGCGGGTCGTGCTGTTGATCGTAGAGCTGTCACTTCAGCTCCGTCGCTCCCTGACGTTTGCCTCTTTCTTGCGGTGCACAGTTCTTCGCCTCTTCTGTTCCAACGCGCACCGTGAAGCTCGCCAGACTCGACAGGGACGTGTCTCCGCACCCGTAAGTTCTGATTGCTGAGCCGTACGAATCCACGTTGTGGAAAAAAATATTACTCCGGCAGTGTAGTTGCCCCTCGTCTCCTGTCTTGAGATCGCCACGTGACTGCTTTCCTGGGACTGGCACGTTCGATGCGTTACCATGCGGAGTGATCCAGCAGATTGCCATATCGCTTGCCGGCGTTGCCACGACAACGTTGCGTTGGTTGTGGTCTGGCTGCCGTACAGTGATGAGGCACTTGTTCTGCAATTGATTCGTGGAACCTGCCATCATTTTCAATCCTTCACGACGTTGTTTGCTGATGGCTGCGGAGACTGCCTTACTTGTGGAAGGTGTACAGCTTTCGGCACAGGACGCAGCATTCGTCTTCGAAGCCAACGTGATGATAAGCACTCGCGACGGGGGTGTAGCTTGCGGCAAAATATCTTCAGGCCAAAGGGCGACGGACCGTTTCCGAAAATTCTTTCAAGAACTCCCTACGGCACAGGGGGTCAGGAACAACGGGCAGGCGCAATCGTATGCCAGTCAGGGCTATGCGATGGTCCTTCAGGGTTGTCGCGGATGAAGTGATTCTAAAGGTGTGCGGCACCCGTTTCGCCACGATGCAGAAGATGGTTTCGACACTCCGGAGTGGTTCGGAAAGCAACCATGGTGTAACGGCAGGATCGGCACTGCGGGAGGATCGTACGTCGGCTGGACACAGTGGGCGGCTGCCCCGGAGGGCAGCCAGTATTTGAAGGCGATGGTTCCGATTGTGCCCTTCTGCAACGCATACGATATCGCGTACGACGGCGGGGCTTTTCAGCCGGCACTGATGATGGGCCGGGGATCGGCCCTTGGCGGGGCGCGAATGACGCGGGACAATATTTCGCGCACCTTTCGCTTTCTCCCTTCGGTGGATTTCGATAAGCAGTTCCAGAACGAAGTGTTCTATCTGGAACATTGGGTCAAGCACTCCACCCATAACGACTACTGGAAGCGACGTGGTATTATTCGCGAGGCGTTCGACAATGTCGCTCTTCGCGTTTCGAACATTGGTGACTGGTACGACATTTTTTCGAAGTTCACGCTGGAAATGACCAACGGTGTGCGAAGTGAATCAGACAATCGTGCCCTTCGAAGAGAACAGTTCTCCGTCATCGGCCCCTGGACGCACGGCGTCGGTCGCAGCAAAGTCGGGACGGGGGTGACGTCGGTAGGGAAGCCGCCATGAATCTTGGTCTGCTGCGAAAAAAAAGGTTTGACTACTGGCTCCGCAATCAGGACACGGGGGTTGAAGAGTGGCCGGCCTTCCGGATCTTTGTGATGGGGGAAACAGATGGCGGCGTGAAAACGAATGGCCACTGAGGCGAACTCAGTCCACCCCGTACTATCCGCTGAGCCAGGGCAATGCTGCTGATCTCGGCGGCCACGTCGAATTAGTTGTCCCTGACGAATCTGTTTGATCAATGAATAGGGGCGTGGTTTTGGCAAACGGGATGTCATAGATTGCAAGGAATCGGTTCAATCGGTTCGGAACCTTCCAGTTTGAGACAGGCATGAAGCCCAAATCTCGTTCGGAAACCAGTCAGCTCGATCTTTTTCAGACGCAGTTCGATCAGCTGCTGTATCTCAGCCATCCGCTGTGTGTACTTGCTCGGTAAATTGACTGGCAACGGTTCGGCGTTGCCTTCGCTGGTTGCTATTGCCCCGACACGGGAGCCCCGGGAAAAGACATTCGCCTGTTGGTGGGGCTGTATTATCTCAAGCCCACGTTCAATGAATCGTGGCGTGAAGCTGCGTCAGACGTACCGTCGAGTCGCGAAGAAAGCGGTAATCATGGTGGGCCGTTACGCTCATGCAAAGCAGTTCAGACGAATGCGAAATCGATTGCGGAAGCTGAGGACATGGCTGGGTCGCGTCTTCCGTGACCTGCGTCGAAAAGTGCCTCGTCCTGATTTTTCCGTCAGCGAACTGCTGAGACTTTGCGAACTGCTTCACGCTCAGCAAAGCACAGATAAGAAAAAGCTGTACAGCCTGCACGAACCGGCGTGATGTGCATCAGCAAAGGCACGGCTCATAAACGCTATGAGGTCGGATAGAGGTTTCGGCCTCGACGACGAACCGTGGCAACTGGATTGTCGGTGTGAACCTGTGTCGAGCCAATCTCTACGACGGACACACGCTGGCGAAGCCGATCGCTACGCTCCAACGGATTACTCGCGTGAGCGTAACGGATGCCTTCGTCGACAAAGGCTATGGCGGCAACGACCACAAAGGATTCGCCACCATTCACATCTCGAGGAGCAGTTCCAGGAGGCTGACCCGAACTTAGAAGAAGCGTCGCAAACGCCGCAGTGCCGTCGAGCCAAAGATCGGCCACCTGAAGACTGACAACCGAATGGGGCGATGTTCCCTTAAGGCGCTCAAAGGAAACTCAATTAACATCGTCCTCACTACTGGGGGATCCAACTTACAGAAACTGTTGCGTGCCATTGCGCACACGCTGCTTTTCTGGCTCTGGAGTCGTACTGCGGGCGTACAAATGGAGCACTCTGACCAGCCGAACTCCGTCGTCACCGCGTACCGACGCTCGTCCGGCGATGCATCGACTAACAAAATACTTTTCTCCGCGCTCCGCCGGAGTTTTCAGTATCGACTGCTTAGCATCGATAAGCCGGACACATCAGCCACTGACACATTTAAATACGACCCCGGGAATCCGACACCCACAGCGGGAGGCAACAACCTGTCCGGAGCGCCGGCCGGACCATTTGATCAGGCGAGCGTCGAACAGCGTGAAGATGTGCTTGTATCTACTTCCGCTGCTCTGAGTGAAGCGACGGAAGTCACCGGTCCCGTTCAGATGATTCTCTATGCCGCCTCGTCGGCTGTCGATACGATTTTCGCAGCCAAGTGGGTGGACGTGCATCCTGACGGAAAAGCCTACAATCTCTGTGACGGCATCATTCCCGCACGCTGGCGTAAGTCGTGTACGAAGCCCGAGCTGATTGAACGGGGCGAAACCTATCGCTATGAACCTGACATGTGGGTGACCAGCAACCTTTTCAAACCCGGACAGCGTATTCGTGTGGAGGTGTCCAACAGGAACCTTCCCCGATTCGACAGGAATCCGAATTCCGGACTGCCTTTCGGCACGGACACCTGCAGCGCGCGACGCAGACCATTTTCCATGGAGCCGAGCGAGCTTCGCACCTTCTATTACCGGTCATTTCGCGTTGATTACCGTGGAATCACCAGCCGAAGGACGCTGTCTGACTGGCAATAAAGGCGATTGCAGGCAGCTTCTTCGAAGTGAAGCTCGACTACAGCCGGCGATGCGTTCTAAAATAGGGCATGCATCGAAGGCTGATCAAACCGTCTGTATTTCTCTGCCTGATCGCTTTTTCAGCTGACTCCGGTCGGGCTGACGAATCGTATTATGTTCGCCACATTCGCCCGCTGTTAGAGGAACGCTGTTACGCGTGTCACGGGGCATTAAAGCAGGACGCCGGGCTGAGGCTGGACACAGGCGCGCTGCTGAGAAAAGGAAGTGAGAACGGCCCTGTCATCAATGTCTCAGCAGTCGACGAATCTCCGCTGCTGGATCGCCTGTCGTCTGACGACGACGATTACCGAATGCCACCTGACGGCAAACCTCTGTCTGCCGACGAGCTGCTGCATTTTCGCGCATGGCTGGCGGCGGGAGCCGTTTCTCCAGTGGACGAAAATCCCGAACCCGCTCCGTCTGAGCACTGGGCGTTTTGTCGTCCTGTTCGGCCCGTCGTGCCCGTGATCATGGATGACGACTGGTCAGTCAATGCCATTGATCGGTTCATCCGCCGGCAACACAAATCACTGGGCCTGACACCGGCAGCAGACGCGTCGGCGGAGCATCTGCTGCGGCGCGTGACTCTGGACCTGATTGGTATTCCACCAACACCTGAGCAGGTTCAACTGTTTGTTGTGGACCCGACCCCGGAACACTATGAACGGATCGTCGATGGATTACTTGCGTCACCGCATTATGGCGAACGTTGGGGCCGGCATTGGATGGATGTCTGGCGTTATTCGGATTGGTATGGCCGTCGTCAGCAGAATGACGTCCGCAACAGTGCACCGCAGATTTGGCGATGGCGCGACTGGATCGTGAAATCGTTGAACGACGACAAGAGTTATGCCCGTATGATTCAGGAAATGCTGGCGGCCGATGAAATCGCCCCCGACGACGACGCCACGTGGGCGGCGACCGGCTATCTCATACGCAGTTATTATTCGTTGAATCCGAACGAATGGATGCGGCACAACGTGGAATACACCGGCAAGGCATTTCTGGGGCTTACGTTCAATTGCGCTCATTGTCACGACCACAAGTACGACCCGATCACTCAGGACGACTATTTTCGTATGCGTGCCTTCTTCGAGCCGATGGGCATTCGGCAGGATCGGGTTGTTGGTGAGCCGGAGCCCCCGCCATTTGAGCCTTACAAATTCTCCGGGTCTCGCAAAGTGGTTCGTAGCGGCATGGTGCGGATCTTCGATGAAAGGCCGGCAGCTGAGACATGGTTTTACACGGGGGGCGATGAACGTAATAAGGTCACGGATCGTGGCAGTATCGCTCCTGGCGTGCCCTCGTTTCTGGGTCTCCCGTTCGGCGATATCGCTCCAGTCGAATTGCCCATGTCGGGCTGGTACCCGGGGTCCCGCAGTCATTTGCAGCAGTCCCTGGTTGACCAGGCCGCTGCGGAAGTCCGGGCTGCTAAGACGGCACTCGCCGTTGCCTTCGATGCCGACACTGACACCACGTCGTTGGTCGCCGACGTAAGGAAGGCACAGTCAGTCTTCGATACGCGGTTCGGGGCAGCGATCGAGGCCGGAGAACAGGGTGCCCTGGCGGGCCGGCAGTCTTTGCTGATGCACGCGTCCACTGGTCGACGCATTGTTCAACATGAACTGCCTGACCTGAAAGGCATTCCGGAAGGCACGACCATCGGGTTTAAGCTCAGCATTCTCACAGACAGCCATTTCAACTTTCAGCTGGCGCGGGACACATCCAAAGGTCTGACGGCACTTTATGTCGGATTCGTTGAGGGAGAAATTACGGCTTATCGGCCGGGCAGTTTTACGCGATTTGTTGTTGGCCGATATCCGCACGACAATGCACCGCGAACACTGCTGGTCGCTCTTTCACTCAGCCCGGTCGAAGACGTAGCAATGCTCCGAGTTGACACCGTTGCTGGTGATGTTCGAACGTCCCTTGTGTCCGGCGTTCCAATTGCGTTGAATGGCTGGGATCCGTCAAAACATCGGCACCAGCCATTTACTCTGGATTGCCGTTCGGGAACAAAGGTGCTGATCGATGATGTGAATGTGACGGCCGGAAACCAGACCTGGCACTGGGATTTTGAACCGGCCGATTTCACAGACGGGCAGAGCATCGCGGGCGTTCAGGGTTGGACAGTGCATCCTCAGTCTTCTGGATCTGCGACTTCTATCACGTCCGCAATTGCCGGGTGCCTGTCTGCTCAGGCTGAACACGAGAGACTTCTGGCAGCCAAAGCCGCGTTGGCTGCGGCTGGTTCTCACGTTCGGGCAGCCACCCTGAGACTGGAGGCGGCAACAGCGAATTCCGTCAGCACGGGAGCCACCATTGCCGCAGACAATGCGGTTCGAGAGGGCGCCGCAGCCGACGTCGTTGAGACCCTTTCGCGAGCAGCGTATTCTTCGCAGCTGGTCGCTCGCACAACAGACGCGCGATGGCGTATTTTGAATACGGAAAGGGCGCTGGCTGCGGAGCGATCAGTGTCTGATGAAGCGACACAGAAGCAAGCGTTGATACAGGAACTGAAAAAGAAACAGGGAGCAGCATACGCGGAGCTGAACGCGGTCACGCAACAATCGAACGACACTCCGGAGTCGGTGGAGTACGAGCGTCTGAGTCCTGTGACATCACCGCAGAGTACGGGACGGCGCAGTGCTTTGGCGGCGTGGATAACACATCCGGATAATCCACTCACGCCGCGAGTGGCCGTCAATCATATATGGCTGCGTCATTTCCATTCGCCGCTGGTGGAGAGCATTTATGACTTTGGGCGTAACGGAAAACAGCCGACTCAACCGCAACTGCTGGACTGGCTGGCTGTGGAACTGTCGGAACACAACTGGAGCATGAAGCACATTCATCGGCTGATCGTGAGCAGTCGTACCTATCGCACGAGTTCCTCAAGTCGAGGTCTGTCGGCCAATATTTCGCTGGACGGCGAAAACCTTCATCTGTGGCGAATGAATGCCGGACGGATGGAGGCCGAAGTTGTACGGGACAGTGTCCTGTCTGTGGCTGGACTGCTGGACGCGGCTGTCGGTGGCGAAGTTCGTCCGAATACGGAAGCTATGACGACCTGCAGACGCAGCCTTTACTACGAAGTCTATCCTGAGAGCGGGGGAAACAATGCGGTCGCCGAAGTCTTTGATGCACCAGACCCTGGAGAGTGTTTTCGCAGAACCAGCACTGTGGTACCACAACAGGCGTTGGCGCTAAGTAACAGCGATTTAATTCATTCCTCCGCCAGAAAGACAGCGCAGCTGATCTTCGAAA
>Ga0315316_10003812_pt1 | contig 10961 bp, 21 predicted proteins | sample M160m3416metaG_FD_203702 | JGI IMG/M metagenome (GOLD analysis project Ga0315316, IMG submission 203702) | Ammonia-oxidizing marine archaeal communities from Monterey Bay, California, United States - M1 60m 3416 | ecosystem: Environmental > Aquatic > Marine > Intertidal zone | place: USA... | reverse complement strand
TATTGTAATTGCAAGTGAAATAGAGCCAAATATAATCAGAGCCGCCGATTTATTAAAGTTTAAATATAATATATATTAAAATTTTTTTATGCGGCCCAGCCTCCACCATTTTCGGCTCGAAATATAACCTTGTCCAGCCTGACGGCCAAATATATTGGCCTTGTCCATTTAAAAAGCGAAAATAATTACAAATAAATATAGCTCAAATAATGCAGCCTCGGCCCCCTAATAAAGAATATAAGTAGCAATAAAATAGAGCCAAAAAGAATGTTACTTTTAAATATATTTAAGTTTTTTTAAATTGTTTTAGCCCTCATAAAGAATATAACAATCATTCGCGCTTATATTAAAGTTTTTTTATATGCTTGACTGTCCCGTAATTTTTTGCGATAATTAGGAATGGCTAGAAAGAAAGGAAGTGGACGAACAAAAGGAGCGACATCATGTGTGCGTGTCTCTCTTAAAGACCTATGTAACGTCCTACAATCAGAGGAGGCAACAGTCGTGGTGAGTCGCCGCTGGGCCTTGCAAGTGGGTATCAATGCTCGTTATGAGATTACTGATATGGATTGCAAGCCTATGTATGCAGACACCAAGACAATCGAGGCACTCGGTTCAGCAGTAGATATGAACATTGAGGGTGAGGTAGAACTCAAGGTATCAAGCCTTGAGCCACAAGAAGAAGAAGTTCTTGACTGGTAAGTAAAATTATTGTATTATTAAGAAACAACCTATGAAATCAGAATACTTTGAGGGAATTATTGGACAGGATCGCGCAAAAAAGAAACTAAAGTTCTTATGTGACGGTCAACGGGATTCGGGTATATGCCCGACCATGATGTTTGTTGCGCCGAAAGGGTGCGGCAAAACCACGCTTGCAAAAGCAGTAGGCACGAAGCTGATTAACCGCATCGAGAATGTCGGTAAGTCCAAGACGTTCCTTGAGATCAACTGCTCGACGCTCAAGAGTCTCAAGCAATTCTTTAATCAGATTGTCATTCCGCATATCCATGATAAAGAATGTACTGTTCTTTTCGATGAGGCATCTGAACTGCCCAAGGATTTGACGATGGCACTACTTACCATTCTCAACCCCAACCCAGAGAACCGCACCACGTTCTCGTATGAAGATTATACTGTCGATTTTGATTTTAGTCGGCAGTCCTTCATGTTCGCCACTACCGAGGCTCAACAGATTTTCCATGCTCTCATGGATCGTTGTGAACGTATTGACCTAGAGGAATATACATACGGTGAGTTGGCAGAGATTGTGTCTCGCAACTTGCAGGGCGCGAAGTGGGAGAAGGGTGTGTTGGAGCAAATCTCCACGGTGCTGCGAGGCAATGCCCGTGCTGCTCAGAAGATTGCTACTCACATTAAAGTATATCTCAAGCGCGAAAAGCGTAAGAACTTCACCAAGAAGGATTGGGAGGTTCTCAAGGATGCTCTCGGCATCCTTCCTCTCGGCCTATCCCCTATTGAGGTGCAAGTCCTCAACATCCTGCAACAGCAGAAGGAGTGCAGTCTGACTCGCCTCTCTGCCAAGACGGGCCTCACCAAGTCCTGCATCCAGCGAGACTTTGAGTTGTACCTTCAGAAGCATGACCTCATGGAGATTTCTACCTCTGGTCGCGCACTTACCAAGAAGGGTCAAGACTACCTCAAGGCTCTTGATGAAAACGCTTGATTCAATAGCTAAACTTGAGTATGACAAGCTAGAAATAGAGTGCATTACCCAAGTAAGCAAAGGCGAGTGGCATGGAGAGACTAAATGCGGCCTTTATATAGCTGTTTCAAATAAAGGTAAAATAATAACAATATCATCATCTGAAACACTATACGAGTTAGGGTATTATCAACAAATAGTAGCTAAATCAAAAGAAGAAATAAATATACATCAAATAATAGATTATTTTAATTGGGAAATTGATAAAGATTATATATTAAATAATTGGCTTTAATAAGGGGGCGCAAATAAGAAATAAATAAATGACAAATAATATGTTGACAAATAAACAAATATCTGCTCGCCGCCAACGCCGTAACCATAGGAGAATGCTGACGATGTTCCTATTGAGATTCTGTCGCAGTAAGAAAGGATTGCTAGAAAAGGCTGAAAACTGAGGGTTGGCACGAAATCTGCAGCCGCCGCGAAAGTCAAGCCTATTTTTGTGGGGTCAAACGATTTTCTTTTTTAGGTAGGACTGTATTTGTCCCACCCCGTGTGTTATAGTATGTGCATGATTGTAAGTATCAAACCAACAACGAGCGCAAGTCAGAGAACTAAAAACCGCATCAAAGAGCGCGGCCCTAGGTTTGTGGTGGAGCGTATGCATGACACTAAATCTCTTGGGCTAACCGGAGGAGGCGTTACGGGGTTAGAGAGTTGGCTTTTGCGTGAGGTAGGCGGGCCAGACGGAGACACTTGGATTGGATGGATCCCCTTGGATGAATTTGAGATTGTTAAAGAAAATGATTGACATGACCGTAAGATTTTGATAAACTTAAAGAACATTAGAGATTAACAACTAACCAAGAAAGAAAAAACCTACTATGGCTATTGCAGCATCCCAAAAAATCGACACCGGCTACGACTTCACCGCTCGCCAAGTGTCAGTACCTCACCCCGTTACCGGAAGCAAGTCCGGTTATTACATGAACGTCCGAGAGGACAACAATGAGATCGTTGGCTGGACTTCAGAGCGTTACGGATTAGTCCAGCACCGCGATGTGATCGGCTTCGCCGATAATGCTTTCGCGAAACGTGACATTGCGGTTGACCGCAAGGTGATTGTCACTGATGGCGGCTCAAAGATGCGCGCTCAGTACGATTTGATCGGCGACCAGTTCGAGGCCAAGATTCCAGAGGTCGGCGATGTCGTTGGGTATCGCTTAACCGCGCAGAACTCCCTTGATCGCTCTTTGCGTATTGCTTATGAGTTGGGCATCCTTCGCCGTGTTTGCACTAATGGCATGAACACCTTGGAGGCAGATGTTTCCATGACTAAAAAGCATGGCAAAAACATAGACCTGAGCGAGATTCTTTCCCCGCTCTCTCTCGACGCTGCGCTTGCCAAGTTCAAGAATAGCTTGGGCGTGTACGGTGAGCTTGCCAAGACTGAGGTATCTCAGGAGCAAGGTCTGGTTATTCTCCAGAACCTCGCCAACGTCAAAGTGTTTTCCGAAAAGGTTCGCGAGTCCATCGCGCAGATTTGGAACAACCCTTCGCATGAGGAGGACAAGGGGCGCAACCTCTACAACCTCAACAACGCCGTGACTCAACACCTCACGCATGACGTTGCGGGTGAGCGTTTCGAGTATGCCAACCGCGTGACCAGCAACGTGCTGAAGCGTTTCGGTGCTGCTGCTCGCAATGGTTCGCGTCTGGAAAAACTCTGGACTCCTGCCAAGACGGCCGCTGTTATAGTAAGCAACAATTAACATAACACGGGGGGCGGGGTTTTCTCTATCGGCCCTGCCCCCCTCCTTTAAAGGATTTCATTTAAGCCTTGTTTTTTAGGCTTGACATCGGCGCGGCAGCCGCCAGCATGCCAAAGTCAAGGAAAAAAAGTTGCTCACACTATTAACAATCGCTTGACAAGGGGGCGTTTGTGTGTTACATTATAACAATGAAACGACGGAGAAACAAGAAAGCCCACCCACGCGCTAGGGTTAACCCTGAAGGGTTAATGCACAGCGCAACGCGTGAACATCGCGTGAAGAAGGGCAAAGGGTCTTTTCGTCGTAGAAACAAACACAAAAAAAGGCTTGACGACTAGCCTTCCATCTGTCATACTTACTCTTATGTTAAAACTAGCAACTGAAGATTGTGGATCTCAAATCGCCCTTTACTTAACAGGCGACAACAAACAAGAAATTGAAGAACGCTTTTATTCTTTGTGGAATCACGGCGCGACAAGCGGCGAGCTTCATTGGATATTTGATGAAAACAATTTGAACCCAGACGGACATATGCGAGCATATATCTGGACAAAGCCCGAACGATTGGAAAAAGCTATTCTCAACGCAATGCTTTTCAAGCTACTGAATGAGGGGGAAGAAAGTAATTGTTTTAAGGGGTGCAAAGGTGGCGCGATGCCCTACGCTAAAGCTCAGGCGCAAGAGTTTATCGCTTCTATTGATGGCGTTAAAAACTGGTGGAGGTATCAAGCGGAAAACGAGATTTTCGAGCTTGGGGAAATTTCCGCTATGAACTCAGATGAGCCAACCAAGCAAACGGATTGGAACACATCGCACACATCATTTATGAACACTTGGAAAGATTAGCATTGACAAACCCGTAAACATCAGCTATTATACATAAACAACCTATGAACAACCTACTAAAGTTTGGCGACCCGAACGCCAAGTTAAAAAAGCTTATTCGGAAAATGGGCCTCACGCTCAAAACCTTCACACTCCCTGCGGGATGGTCTTGCCCTGCGGCAAAAGACTGTCTGTCAAAAGCGGATAGGGTCACGGGTAAAGTTACCGATGGGCCTGACACAATCTTTCGCTGTTTTATGGCTAGTGCGGAAGCGCGTTCGCCATCGTTGCGGAATCTTGTTTGGCATAATCTTGGATTGGTCAAAGATTCACTCGTTGACGGTGTGGATGCTTGTGCGGATCTCATTTGCGAATCACTTCCAAAGAAGTTTGACATAATGCGCGTCCACGTTGGCGGCGACTATTTCAACGCGAAGTATTTGGAAGCGTGGATTGAAGTTGCCAAGCGTAATCCCGACAAGGTGTTTTACTCTTACAGCAAAAGCTTGCACCTATTCAAGCAATACGCTTTGCCTGAAAACCTTGTGTTGACTGCTTCCCGTGGCGGCAAGCACGACGAGCTAATTGATTTGCACGGATGGAAAGAAGCACTCGTTGTTTATAGCGAGCAAGAGGCAATCGACAAAGGTTTAGAGATAGACCACGACGACACCCACGCAGCATTTGGCAAAGAAAACTTTGCGTTGCTAATTCACGGCACACAACCAGCGGGCAGCATGGCAAGTCAAGCATTGTCAGCAATCAAAAAGGCAGCGAAGGGGGTGGTATAGTGGAAGCCCTTGCCGCTGTTATAATATTCACGCTATTAATTATTTACTGGGCCACGCAAGACGAAAAATGAAATTCTAAAATAGTTAATACGCAATAGAACCCCTTTAATAGTAACAAGCAAGGGCGCAGGCTTATGTAAAAAGAATCTCATAATCACTCAGTATTTTAGGCTTGACAGGCGGGGCGGCAGCACCCAGCGTGCCAACACTGTTTTTGCGGGGACAAACGAGATACATAAAATCAACGATTTTCGCATCGGAGAAAACACCCCTTTTCTCGAAACTTGATAATGACTTTCAACCGTTGTCGATCAAAAAACCCCTATAATGAGCGACAAAACAGTTTGTCAATCATTTGTGAGCGGCAAACAATTAGGCTAATTAAATGCGATTAATTAAGGTAATTAGAAAAGATAAAAAAAAAGAAAAAAACCCCTTGACAGGTAGGGCTTTGTGTGTTATATTATAACAATGATGAACGAGTTAGAGCAATTCAAAGAGGACACGGCCTTCAACCTATTCGGGCGTAGCCGTAGGCTTGCCATCGCTGGCAATCAATGCGTCAAGTGTGGCGCACACGAGCTTGAGTTCCGCGACGAACTCAGCCGCAAGGAACACGGCATTTCTGGCTTCTGCCAATCGTGCCAAGACGACATCTTCGGTGTCGATGATGATGATAAGCAAGAAGTGCTTGACATAGTGCATCCAATTATGGGAGAATAGGCGCATGACAGTTAAAGAATCAATCAAGTTATTCAAGCGCGAAGTATATCGCAACCTTCGTTACCGTGACGAACACGTTTACTCTGTACGTAAGGATGGCCTTGTTGAAGGTACTGCCCTATGCGTTGTGATGGATGGCAACACCAAGTACCCTGTGAAATTTGCTGTGGGTGACAAGGGTTGCCAGCGTGTGCGTGATGAAGAACGTAAGAATGTTCACGCTGTGATTCGTGGTTGCATGGTCAATGCTGTGTGGCGTTACGACGACATGGACGCGTTTGAATTGGGCTGGGCCAATGATGCAGCCAAGGAAATGAAGCAGCGTGAGATGGATGAGCGTGATGGTTATGAGTGGATGGAAGTTACTTACAACCCTTACAAGTATCGCACCTTCGTGAGTATCGACACCAATCCATTTAGGTCGGTAGAGAATGTTATTGAACCAATCTTCACCGCTCGCAAGGTGATTATCATGGACAAGGTGTGGGCACAAGTTCCAACAAAAGAAACTCAAGAAAGTAATTGACATAACAGTAAAAGACCATTATACTTATAAAAGATTAAACAAACAACCAATGAAAACCTACAAAACATATCAAGCTCGGAACGCTGTCAAGGCAGCGCAAGTCACCAACTACATCAAAGCTGGCAAGAAGGCAGGATTGTCTCACGCCAAGCTCAAGGCCGAGGCTTATCGGCTTTACAACATTAAGGCTGGTCGCCCCATCCTTTCCTCTCACTTCTTAAATCAAGGTCTCTAGGATGCAAGTCTACGACTCTCCAGAGGCTATCAACAACTTCCGCCTTCGCGCTCTGCGCGGGGCGTTGAAGTTGGAGATTTTGGGAATGAAACGCCGAGGCCGTTCCGCTTACTCTCTTGCTAAAGAGGAGTTCGGCTTTAAAGGTAATAAACAAAAAGTTTTAGAGCAATTAGAAGCCAAATTAAATGAAAGCTAAAATTGAAATTGAATTAGGCAACGATGCGTTCGGTGACACTCCTGCGGAGCGTTTGTTTGAAATGCAAAACGTCATGGAGCGTCTCGTCGATAGGGCGGGGCAAATCATGGCAGTCGATACGGGTGACTTTGTTACTGCTCAAGACGTAAACGGAAATACTGTTGCGAGAATGGATATTGTCGATGAGTAAAACGCCCGAGTTTGCTATCCTACAAAATAGTAGAACCAAATACACATCCATCTGGAACGGAGAAGAATGGACGGATGCGCAACCGAGTGAATATGATATTCTTTACGGGTTGGCGAAACTAATGCGCACCGCGTCGGATCCTTCTGAGATTGTCAAGGCGTTGTCTGAAGAAGCGCGAAGGATAGGCGAAGAAAGAAACTCGGAATAGCACTGTATATCAGTGTTGGCACGCGGGCTGCTGCCGCCCCCGCTGCCAAGTCAAGCAAAAAAACTTTTTTTATTTTGCCTTCAGCCCTTGACAAGGGGCATTTTCTGTGCTATATTATACCAATGATTAAGAACGTTACAACCAAAGCTCGCAACATTATCAACTCAAACAACGAAGACACGAACGAACCCTTTGCGGTAGCTCAACACATTATCCTGCGTAATGGTTGGGAGTATTACTTGGAAGAAACTGATGAGGATGGCGTGGCATTCGGTTACGTTATGGGTTTCGCAAACGAGTGGGGTAGTGTTTACCTGCCAGAGATTGAGCCACACATTGCAAGTGTTGCAAGGGGTACTATGCTCGACGATATTATGGCTCCGTTTGGTTATCACTGGGAAGATGAATGTGAATAACTTAACCCTTGACAAGAAGCATTTTTTGAGGTATATTATACGCAGATGGTAACACAGAAGACATTCATAGTAGCGAGGGAAAGAGCAGAAAGACCTTTTAGACAAGTGGTGCTAGAAGGCACACCCCAACAAGTAACGCAAACGTGGATGCAATGGCATCCGCAGGGCAAAGTGTTAAAAGTAGTTAAAGAAGATAAAACTTGGTGGATTCTCAAAAGAAGATAATTATGAACAAACAACCTACAGTTGAACTAGATGAAGACAATCTCTTCATGACTATTAATGGAGTACTTCACTCCGTTATCAATCATCATAGTTTTGATGATTTCGGCGCGACATTGGACACCTTCAAAGTGATCAATTACGCGGGAGACGTTCGAGAGATTTACTCTTTCGATGAGTGCGAAACATTCACCTTTGACAATGGAGAATAATTATGTATAACCCAGAAAACCTTAAAGTAGGCGACAGAGTAAAAACCAAACAAAGCGGTTGGGTCGGCGTAGTAGTCGGCGAAAAAAGTTTTGGCAAACCAGAGGGTGGAATGTTACGCGTTCAACTCTCTTTCGGATTGACTCACGACTTTTACCCTTGCAACCTAGTATTAACTAATTAAGATTATGAGAGAATATCCTTTGACATTCGAAACGTTTAAACGACAAGTCAACAACGCCGTGCAACGCAGGCTCGGGTGTAGTATTTACGATTTGCCCGATAGTATTGATTTCAATGATTATTGGCATGATGATTGTGAGAAGCATGCGGACGATTTCTGGAATGGCGTCGAGGCGGCAACAGAGGACGTGCTTAACGATAACGGTTTTGAACTTAGCCCATATTAAAAATGAGGTTTTCTATATTTGCCAATGGGGCATTGTATGAATCTGATTTTTGCAATGCTGTAGAAGCTATTGACCGCGCGGACGAGCTCAGCAAAGATTATGAATTTCTTACCGTGGTAAACAACGACACTCGAAAAATTTATTGGGTTTCTGATTTCGGCGTACACACTCACCTAGAAGAGTAGGGGCAAAAAAAGGGAGCCTTTCGGCTCCCTTGGTTTTATGCGTATCGCTCAACGAACCATTCGTGAACGCCATCAGCGCACAACTCGTTTATTTCATCAAGTTCGCTTCTATCTAACGTTCTTTCTAGTCCGTTTTCGCTTACGGTTGCGGATGCCATCTCTGGTGCAGATCCCGCTTGTGGATCACACTCCATATCTTCCAACTCACAAGCAACCACGCTTTCGAATAACTCATCAGCACGAGCCTGACGATTCAAGAATGTAACCCGTTGAGGGTACTCTTGAAAGAGCCATAACGCATACTCGTTTAGAGTTTCCTCACGAGGCCACGGGACACCGAGCTTCTCTATGCCCGCCTCAGAGCGAGGCTCGTTTGCATATGACTCTGCAATAATGGTAGAGTTCTCTTTATACCAAAGAGCGAAGTCTAGTAATCCTCTGCTGGATAGCTTGTTGAAGTTCCCCTTGAATACCATCTCACTTGCCTGTGAGCCACTGTCATTCTTGATTATCATTTTCTTCTCTATTCCTTTCCCGCTGCTGCGGTGGTTAATGTGCTTGGCGTTGTGCCTCCCACTTCCATAAGAGTACTGAAGATAACCCCTCTTGCATAGCAGAACTTATTCACAATTGAAATTGCCATTATGTGAACAGTTTTTGCTCGACGCCGCCGCCCCCCCGACTTTTCAAAAGAAAAAAAAGGATTTCATTTAAGCCTTGTTTTATAGGGTTGGCACGCGGGCTGCTGCCGCCCCCGACGCCAAGTCAAGCAAAAACTTTTTTAAAAAAAGTGCATTTTAGCCCTTGACAAGTGGCGTTTTTTGTGGTATACTATATGTATTGAGAGTGAGAGAGTTATGAGAAGTAGAGAAGAAGTACAAGAAGAGCAACGCAAGGCAGAGGCCCGTGTGCAACGCTGGAATGAATCCGTGCGGCAAGTGCGCGAACTCGCCCGCCAATGGCAACGGGATAACGCCCACCTCGGCCCTTTCCTCCACCCTGTTGAGGATGAAGAAAGTTGAAGAAAGTGCTTGACTTTTCGTAAAAATTCAGGTATACTATTGGTAATGAAAGTGAGAGACATAGAAGAGATGAAAAAAGAAAGCATATTTACAGTAACATTCACCAACCGCAGCACTGTGTTCATTAAAGCAATGGACGAGGCCCATTGCCGCCGTATCGTTGAGAAGAACGGCAGCACGTGGACACGTGGAGAGCATAGCGTTGAGATGGTGATTGAAAAAATTGAAAGAAGTTGCTAGGTAGGACAGCGGATGTCTCACCCTGTATGCTATACTAGACACAGTTAAAGATTAAGAATTATGAAACAACACAACAAACTAAAGACGACGCAAGCTATCAAAGTAAACCGCAACCTACAGGCTGACATTAACCGAGCAGAGAGACACATCCGTTACTGCGAGTGGGTTGTTGCTGCCTGTGTTGGCGCGAGCATAGCCCTAGCGTTCGTCATCGCTCACCAGATGATAGTTACCGAATGGACGTGGTAAGAAAGATTATGAAGAACAAAATGAAAACCTTTAGAGTTGAAACAGAAGACCGCTACGGGCGGTTCAGTGACTACGACTTCCAAGCCGAGAGCTTGGAAGCTGCCACCGCAATCGCTAACGAAAGAGTGAACCTTCCCAATGGTTCTTTCGTGATGGACATCAAAGAGATACCCGAAGCGCAGGAGAGCGCTCAAAAAGTCGAGGGTGAATCTCAACGAGTCAAAAATTACGATACCTATTGGAATGTCACGGGCTATTATGAAGATAGCTACGGTAATGACATTCGTTGCAGAGACTAAAGGTTCTACTATTGAATTAATGAAAAATTGTAGCACTTGCGCTCTGAGATAAGGCCGCCGGGGGTAAATTTCAATCTTTCAAGTCGTTTTGAATATCCTTGTATATATAAGGGTTAAAAAATCCCCGAGGTGTATTTTGGTTTAGGTCTTTTCATATATAGCAAAGAGAGAGTGTTAAAAAATATTAAAATAAATTAATTTAAAACGGCGCGGGCTGGTTTATTAACATTTAACTTGATTCACACATAGCGTTTACAGCTTCAAGGATTCGTTTAGAGAGCTCTTGATCATACAAGTGATACAAAGTCTCGTCTATTATTTTTATTACCACTTTTAACTGTTTTGTTCTGATGTTAGAAAGTAAGAGAGTAACACTTAATTATTTACAATAAAATATACTTTCATAACGAGTCTTAAAAATAAAATATAATTATTTTAAATTAAAAATTATTTTAAAAAGTTTTTCTCTACGAAGACGTTCCCCAAAATTGAATCGCCGCTGGTTGTTATTTTCTGATTCAAAATTCTTGATATAAAAGTTAGCGAATACTTGCTTGGACACAAGAGTCTATA
>Ga0315316_10003806_pt1 | contig 10975 bp, 10 predicted proteins | sample M160m3416metaG_FD_203702 | JGI IMG/M metagenome (GOLD analysis project Ga0315316, IMG submission 203702) | Ammonia-oxidizing marine archaeal communities from Monterey Bay, California, United States - M1 60m 3416 | ecosystem: Environmental > Aquatic > Marine > Intertidal zone | place: USA... | reverse complement strand
ATTTTCTTCATCTCTTTGTGCATTAACAAAATGCCCACCAGATTAGGTACGGTCATAAGCACAATAGTGATTAGGGATATATTCCAAACAATGGTTGTGTCTGCTAGCGCTGCATAGAAAAATCCCAGCACGTAAACGACTCGATAAGGGAAAACAGATTTAGGCCCAAACAAATAAGTCATCGCTCTATCCCCGTAATAGGACCACGCGATAGCTGTTGAGAAGGCAAACAGCATTAACCCAATCGACACTATGTATTGCCCGTAATCACCAAACAGACCTCGAGTAAAAGCCTGAGTAGTTAAGGGTACAGAGTGTAATAATGAATCTCCACTTACGAAAATGCTAGCGTCATCCAGGGCTCCATCACTAACATTTATCGAACCAGAAATTGGGCCTTGCCCATTGCTAAACATGACATTCTCGGCAAACGATCTTGCGTGAATTAAAGTAAAATCATTATTGTTCTGTGCCAAACCATTCTGCACAATAATGCTGCCGCTATAGCCATTAACAACTGAATCGTCGCCATTTAAATAAAGGAATAATTGTTCAGTGTCTGCAGATTCGGATTCTGTATAAGTACCGCTTACAAAATTCATATCAGCACGCTGGAACTCGTTACCAAATTTCTCCATCCAAACACCTGAAGATAGAATAACTAATCCGGTTATTGTGCAAATAACAATGGTGTCGATAAAGGGCTCTAGAATAGAAACCATGCCCTCGTCTGCGGGCTCATCAGTCCGAGCTGCTGCATGAGCAATGGGCGCAGAGCCCTGGCCTGCCTCATTAGAATATAGTCCCCTATTAACCCCTCGATCAAAAGCGTAAGCAAATGTTGCTCCTAGAAATCCACCTGTAGCTGCAGAACCGGTAAACGCATCAGAAAAAATAGCCGCAAAAGAAGGCAGTATGTTGCCTAAATTTGGAATGATGACCGCAAACGCCCCGATCAAATAGATAAAAGACATGGTCGGCACAATGGCAGCGGCAACTTTTGCAATCCTCGTAATGCCACCAATAATAACTAATGCAAGCAGCACTGAAAGCACACTGGCTGTAATGATTGGCTCAATGGAAAACGTGCTCTTTAGACCAGCAGCGATACTGTTTATCTGCGGTAAATTTCCGGTCCCAAATGAACTAAGAACTGTAGCTATAGCAAAAATTACTGCCAGCCACTTCATATTTAGACCTTTCTCCATGTAATACATGGGGCCTCCAGCCATAGTGCCATCCGGAGTCTGGTTTCGATATTTGTGAGACAGTGTCACCTCTACAAATTTGCTAGTCATACCAAAGAACGCAGTCATCCACATCCAGAAAAGAGCCGCAGGACCTCCCAAGTGGAGAGCAAGGGCTACGCCTCCAATGTTTCCTGTTCCGACGGTGCCAGAAAGAGCAGTAGACAGTGCTTGAAAGTGGGTTGTATCTCCCTTCGCCCCAGCTTTATCAAATTTTCCGGTAGTAACTCCAATAGCATGCTTGAAATAGCGAATCTGAGGGAAGCCCAAGTAAAGAGTAAAGAAGACTCCTGTCAGAAGAAGAAGTGTTGGAAACCAAATAGCGGATCCCAAGTAACCATCTAGAAATATTAAAAAATCATTTACAGAATCCACAACCATCCCCTTTTACAAAATTATTCTCTTAATTCTAAGAGAACCACCATCGCAGCATTACTAATGTTTGCTCTAATCATCACTTACCTTAATCGTAGGCCCACTTCCTGCTGACACAACATGCTGACTTACCTTACGCTCCACATTCTGTGCAAGCTTCAAATAAGCGAGAGCCGCAGGGTTCGATGGCGCGGATAATACCACTGGATTACCAGCATCAGTTTTTTCTCTAATTTCCAAATCTAATGGCAAACGACCGAGCACTTCCACCCCATATTCCGCGGATAATCGATCACCACCCCCAGTACCAAAAATCGCCTCTTCATGACCACAGCTGGAACAATGGTGAGTACTCATATTTTCGACGATACCTAATATAGAAACATCAACTTTTCGAAACATTTCAATGCCTTTGCGGGCATCTAGTAAGGCTACATCTTGAGGAGTAGTGACAATCACCGCACCAGAAACCTTGACTGACTGAGCTAGGCTAAGTTGAATATCGCCGGTGCCAGGCGGCATATCTACTACGAGGTAATCTCGTTCATTCCAAGCAGTGTCATTTAGTATTTGATTAAAGGCGGAAATAATCATGGGGGCCCGCCACACCATTGCTGTATTCTCATCAATCAAAAAGCCCATGGAATTACATTCAATTCCATGGGCTAGAATCGGAACCATATATTTCTGCTGGCGGATTTCAGGCCGGGTTCCAGGCTCCACTCCCATCATCAATGGAATACTCGGGCCATAGATATCTGCATCGAGCAAACCAACTCTTCTCCCATTTGCTGCCAATGCCAGAGCCAAATTAACTGCTGTGGTGGATTTGCCTACGCCACCTTTTCCTGACGCAATGCAGATGAGGTGCTTAAATCTCTCAGGATTATTCAAAAATTAGACCTTTGCTGAGTTTTAATGGATTTTAGTATTCAGTCGCACTCAAACTATGGGAGATTATCTTGTATCCCCCCAAAAAAGAAAATAGGCATGACATAAGGCTATCAAGCCCGCTAAACTTGTTTTATGCCTTTTTCATTGAAATACATTAGATTTACCAGCCAGTTCGGCTTATTTTGCACAGCTGTTTGTTTTCCCTTTCTAAGTTTCGCAGCAGAGCTAATAGAAGTAACTGATATCCGTTTTGCATTTTATTCCTCTGGCTGGGGAGCTAACACCGATGACGGTATGCGTTTAGTGGTATTCAATCAGACAGAAGACCAGCTGCGGCTAGATTCAATATTCTTCCTTAAGAATGAGCAACAAGCAGAGTCGGTAGAAATCGACATAAATTTAACGATCCCTCCCCTAGGTTTTGCTGATAAAGAATTCGAATATATAGATTTACTTCAAGGAAACGAATGCATAAGCAGGACTTTAGAAGAGGATTGGAAACTAGTAGAAGTATCAAATTATACACTCAACCCTTCAGTACGTAACTTAATCATAGAAAACACTGACTCTTTTAGAATTTATCAGTGCGTGGAAAATGTACAAACAAGTTGGACGAATGTTAAGACAGAATCTCAGATAGAATTTACTGAATGGGTTTTATTTCATTTCGAAACACGTAGGAATAACTAAAACACTCATCAAAAAAAAGGGCTAAATAGCCCTTTTTTGCTTTAAAACAGCAACAATACTACAAAAGTATTCCGCCCCATTGAACAAAGAATGGCGCAAATACTAAACTCAGAATCGCTGATAGCTTAATTAGAATATTTAACGACGGCCCAGATGTATCTTTAAGTGGGTCGCCTACCGTATCACCAACGACGGCAGCTGTATGCTCTTCTGAACCTTTGCCGCCGAGGTTGCCAGCTTCAATATATTTCTTAGCATTATCCCAGGCTCCCCCACTGTTTGAGGAAGCTATAGCTAGCACACCTCCTGTAACCAGAGAACCAGCGAGAATTCCTGCTACCGCTTCAACACCAAATAAAAACCCAGCGAGCAAAGGTGTACCCATAATTAAAATGCCAGGCGCGATCATTTCACGCAGAGCTGCTTGCGTAGAAATTGCAACACACTGTGCATAATCTGGCTCACCGGTCCCTTCCATAATACCCGGGATCTCTTTAAATTGACGACGAACTTCTTCAATCATATCGAAAGCAGCTTTCCCAACTGACTTCATCGTCATTGCGGAAAACAGAAACGGTAACACTGCCCCAATAAATAAGCTCGTATATACTAGAGGGTCTAGCAAACTCATAGAAATAGGCTCACCGGTTAAATTAGATGCAGCGGTTATGAACGCTGCGAATAGCGCGAGAGAAGTAAGAATTGCAGCACCAATTGCAAAGCCTTTACCGATTGCAGCCGTGGTGTTTCCAGCCGAATCTAGGATGTCAGTACGACGACGTACTTCCTTATCCAAGCCAACCATTTCAGCGATACCACCAGCATTATCTGCTACCGGACCGTAGGCATCGATCATAAGAGCAATAACCAACGTGCCCAGCATACCAAGCGAAGCGATTGCTACTCCATACATGCCGGCGAGATCCCACGAAACAAAGATACTTACGGCAATCGCTAAATAAGGCAACACGGTAGACTTATAACCTAAAGCCAAGCCATAGATGATATTTGTAGCAACACCAGTTTCACACGATCGAGCTAACTCTTTAACCGGGCCATAATTTTCTGATGTGTAATATCCAGTTAGTAGCCCAACTGCCAACCCCGCAATAAGGCCTGATAGAAAACACCAGTAAACGCCTATGTTAGTGTACTGCTCACCGTTAAGCTCAAAGAACTCCGGGATCAATGCCATGGTGAAAAAGAACATGACGACTGCCATCAGCGCACTAGAGATGATCAGCAACTTCATCAATGCCGGCGCGACATCATCTTCGTCCTTAACACTCACTAACAGTTTGGTAACTAAGCTGATAGGAATGCCAATTGCACTAATAAGAATTGGATAGAGCAATGCATTAGGGTCGGCGGCGAAAACAACCGCACTGATCACCATAGCCGCGCAGGTGCTTTCTGCGCATGACCCAAATAGGTCCGCGCCCATTCCTGCAACATCTCCGACATTGTCGCCAACATTATCAGCGATTACAGCTGGGTTGCGTGGGTCGTCTTCGGGAATACCTTGTTCGACTTTTCCGACCAGATCTGCGCCAACATCTGCGGCCTTGGTAAAAATCCCACCACCAACACGGGCAAAAAGGGCAATAGTCGAGCCACCTAATCCAAAACCTGCGATTACTTCCATTAAGATATGATTATTTTCTTGTCCGAGATCGGCAAGCAAGAAACTCATTATTACGTAAATGAGCACCAACCCGAGCGTCGCAAGGCCAACGAGCGCAAAACCCATAACCGCGCCAGAATTAATCGCGACATCGAAGGCACTGGAAATATCTTTTTTTGCAGCCACTGTAGTTCGCGCATTCCCTTGAGTAGCAACCTTCATACCGATATAGCCAGATGCTATGGAAATAGCGCCACCGAATAGAAAAGCTAATGCTGTATATATTCCTTCGCGTATGTCAGGTGTATGAGTATCATCGATTAAGACCGCAATGATCGCGGCGAATACCACCATAAATATAGTGAGAAATTTATACTCCTGTTTTAGGAATGCCATAGCACCATCTGCAATAGCTCCATGAATAAACCTTAGACGAGAACCGTCTTTTTCATCAAGCCCCAAATCCAATGGTATGCTAGTTACTCGCTTCATATAAAAGAAAGCTATACCCAAACCCAGCAGTGACAAGACCGTGGTGACTGTAATTGTTATCCCCGACATCTAAGTGTGTCTCCCCGATTGGTAAGTTGTTTTTAAAGGCGCGCACTTTACCACAATGGGCTTTACAAACAAAGCATGTGAAGCGGCTGGAGGGCCAGCATTTTTGTGGTTCAGCGGGATTTAGAGGATGTTAAATTTTTGCTGGGAAGTGGGGCTGGAATTAGAACTATTTTTTCTCCGGTTTTCTGCGATTTTTCCGTTTGCCTGGGCGGGAATCCGGGTCCGGTTCTCCCCTCGCTTGACGGAAGGCTTTGCGCAATGCATCTACCTTAGCCTCCTTTTGCTTGAACAGATGTTCCCGCCGTTTGCTCTCGAAATCTAGGATTTTAGTCATGGAGTAATCACTGCAAACCTCTGGCTTCTTTTGTTAGAGCTATTGAGCTTGACGCACCAAGCTGTCTTTACGAGCCTCGAGCTCAGCGATCAGTTCTTTCGCAAGTGGTTCAAGGGTATTGCCATATTCATCAGTGCTCTCATATTTAGCTTGCTCAGTTGCAAGCGTATCCAGTAACTCTTCAGCCACCATAATCGCAGCTCGCAAAATAGCCGCCGTGGATTCGTCCTGCATAGTTTTAGATTCAATTGAAGCTATTTGGACTTCTAATTGAGAAATCAACTCCAGCTTGGATTGCCTTTCGGCTTCGGCGGCGGCATTTAAAGCTAAACGCTCATATTCCCTCTGCTCGGCCTCCTCGCGACGGCGACGCTCTTCCTCTGCTCTCGCGAGCTCTTCCTCTCTTACAAAAGCTTCTTGTCTCTCACGTGTTGCTTCCCTCGCGAGCGCTTCTTCTCTCGCAAATGATTCTTCTCTGAGTTGCTGTGCTGCAGCGATCCTAAATCGGTCCTCTGCTTCACGTCGTCGTTGTTCTTGCATTGCCCGCTGGCGTTCTTGCTCAATCGCGATCGCAGTACTCTCTAGCTGAGCCTCTCGCTCTGCTTCGATCGCTGCTAATTCCGCTTCTCTAGCTGTTTGGGATGTGCACGCACTCAAAGTAACGAGAAAAACCATGGCTACAGAAATGCTGCCAAGGCCCTGCAACCCCTGCTGCAAGACTGTTCTAATTTTATATAAATTCATAACCTTCTCTTTGAAAGAATATCTTTCCCGTAACACATCCGAAACTAAGCACTAGTTTCAGGCTCTTGATTAATAAGTAGTTTTATCTACAAACTCTATAATTTTTGGATTTTGTCATACTTTATAGCGATAAAGTCGCTATTTGTCAGTAAAATCCAACTACAAACTAGCTCTGCCTGTAAGCGGCAACAAAAAAATAGAGTTCATTTTCCGAAAAATCAAGTGATTAAAGCGAAGACACCCTGAGCATGCCTATATTGGTAACTCTCCGATTTTTACTTAGATCGCTCCTAGTCTTTCTTCTGAGCGCTCCAATTATTGTGTTTTTACTTTCAGTGCAGAAAGTGCCAAATATTCCCGCTGGTGAATCATTAAACCCTGAAGAAATCTCCCGAATTGAGCAACTATTAGTTAAAACTGTCCCTCGTTCACCCGGGATTGCCAGCCTACAAAATTTGCAGCTCAGTGCAGAAGAACTAAACTTGATATTGCGCTATGGATTAAACCTCATGGATTTGTCTCCTACCTGGGCTGCTCGATTGTCGATTGAAGAAGAAGCTTTAAGTGCTGCGTTAAGTTTTGAGTTACTAGCCGAATCGTTCCCACTTTACCTAAATATAAGCAGTACTTTTGTAAGCACTAATCAAGTACTAGAAATGCGTGAGGTTCGCGTTGGCCATATCCGATTACCTGACCGTCTGATGGAAATAGCCTGGGGAAGACTCAGAAACAACTTGAACCAATCTACTCTTGCCTTAAATGACCTTAGTAATCTATTCGACAATGTTGACTCAATAGAAATTGAGGATTCACAAATGAATGTGGGGTTACTATGGGACCCAGCACTGATTAGCCGGATAAGTGATCAAGCTCAGCAATTATTCGTGTCCCCGGAAGATCGCGATAGAATTGTCAGTTATTATGAATTGATCAATGAATTTGTTACTACAATCTCTGCGGATGTTCGTGCCATATCTCTGAATACACTTTTCGTTCCATTGTTTACTGAAGCTAGAGAGAGATCTTTGAATGGAAGTGATCCAATAGCCGAAAACCGAGCTCTTCTGCAAGCCTTGGCAATTTACGTAAATGATGATGGGCTTAGTCAGCTTATTGGTAACGACCTGGCGGCCACAGTGCAATCCGCAAAATTTATTGAGGTTCGCCTACAAAGAAGACAAGATTTGGCACAGCACGTCGTGTCTATCGCTGCTATTACGGCGTCGGTAGGTGCTGACTTTGCCGAACTGCTCTCAACAACCAAGGAAGCTTATGATGCTAGATATCGCTCCGGTTTTAGTTTTTCTGATTTAACTGCAAATAGCGTTGGTGTGACACTGGCCGGTTATTCGACTATGAATCGACAATCCGCGCTGGAAATGCAGAAGCGCATGGCAAATCTGCGAACGGAATCAGACTATATGCCTGAAGTTGGAGGTAGCCGGGACGGGATCTCTGAATCTGACTTTAATGCTATTTACAATGACCGTAATAGTTCAGAGTACAGACAGCGTCTCCTAGAAATACAGGCTTTTATTGATTCTCGCCCATTATTTCAAGGCCTAAAATAAAACATGAAAGAATTGTAGAGAATTTTTTATCATGAATCGTTTAACCACAAAGCAAAAGAAAAAATTGCTACTAACACTGAAAAAGCTGGAAAACGAATTAAAAGAACAGTTGCAAATAAACAAACAGGCGACAGAGGCCGTGCAATTGGACCAGACAGCGGTTGGGCGAGTATCGCGAATAGATGCGATGCAACAACAAAGTATGGCAGTGTCCACAAGAGGAAAGGCATTACTAAAACTAAAAAAAGTTCAAGCATCATTGAACGCTATAGAATCTGATGATTATGGCTTTTGCCTCCAATGCGATAAAGCCATTCCCTTCGGCAGGTTAAATGCGCAACCCCAAGCTAGCCTGTGTTTAGGCTGCCAAGACAAAGCAGACCAGCATTCTTAATCGCGTTATAATGTATTCTTTAGTGATGTACTTGCGGCGTCGGCCATTACATCTAGCAAAGCATTCTTTCAATATGTATAGGGCTAGTGTATAAAGCCGCCTGCATAAAATACTGCTCCGAGTACTACTCTCGGGCGATAATTTTTATTAGTAACGATACATCGAAAAACACATGGGCAAGAAAGGTTTTAATACAACAAATTTACACTCGGACCGCAGGGATAATCCGGAACATGGGGTGCTGCACAAACCAGTGCATCCGTCAGTTGCCTATGGTTATGAAGATGCACGTCATCTGGCGGAAGTATTTCAAGGAAAGCGAGCAGGATATAACTATGGTCGACAGTTAAATCCCACAGTGACAGCGCTACAAAATCGCATTACCCAGATGGAGCAAGGCTTAGCCAGCGTCGCATTCGCCACTGGAATGGCAGCAATATCGAGCGCACTGCTCGCATTGTTAAAGGAAGGAGATCATATAATTTCCAGTGCTTTCCTTTTTGGTAATACTAACAGCTTTTTTGGCACCTTAAAGAGGCTGGGTATTGAAGTTACTTTTGTAGATGCTACGGAAGCATGCTTTGTTGAAAGTGCCATTCAGGAAAATACCAAACTCGTGTTTGTAGAAACAATAGCTAACCCCGTCACTCAGGTTGCTGACCTGAAAGCTATCGGAGAGCTTTGTAAGATAAAAAGCTTAATCTATTGTGTCGATAACACGATGACTTCTCCACACTTGTTTCTTCCCAAGAAAGTTGAGGCTAGCTTAATCGTAAATTCACTAACAAAATACATCGGCGGTCATGGAAATGCGCTTGGTGGAATAATCACGGATACTGGGTTATATGATTGGTCAGAATTTGGAAACATCTACGACGCTTATCGGACAGAAAAATCGGAACTTCAGGGAATAACTCAAATAAAGAAGAAGGGCCTTCGGGACATGGGGGCTAGCCTGGGGCCGGAAGCTGCGCACCATCTAGCGACAGGATCAGAAACGCTGTCTCTGCGTATCGAAAAGGCTTGCGAGAATGCGCAGGTGCTAGCTGAATTCTGTGACAATCATCCAAAAATTAACAAAGCTTACTTTCCAGGCCTAAGCAACCACCCACAACACAAAAGAGCAAAGCAACTTTTTAAAGGATTCGGGACAATTTTTAGTGTCGACTTGAAAGAAGAAGTAAATTGTTTTGACTTTCTTAATAAGATGGACTGCATCGTCTCCTCAAGCAATCTAGGGGATAATAGAACTTTGGCAATACCAGTAGCGCATACAATCTATTATGAAATGGGCGTAGAACGAAGGGCGTCAATGGGTATTTCTGACTCCATGGTTCGTTTTAGTGTAGGGATTGAAGAAGTCGCAGACTTGCTAACTGACTTCGAGCAGGCACTTGCATAATGATTGAACTGTTTGCGGTTGACGACGTCGAAGAGGGCAAATCGAAAGGAATTGATCTCGATAGCTCTTATATGTTTGCAGTGAAAAAAGATAATCAAATTCATCTCTATTGGAATCGCTGCCCCCATCTAGGGACACCCTTAGAATGGCAAGAAAATAATTTCCTTGATGCGGATGCCGAACTCATCCAATGTTCTACTCACGGGGCTCTGTTTAGAATAGACGATGGGCATTGCTTAGCAGGACCCTGTAAAGGGAAGCATTTACAGAAAATCCCATTTATGGAGGAGAATGGCATGATTATGATTCAGAAAGATCAATTGGTGCCTGCACCCCAATATTAAGCGCAGCAGTTTCTAAAACATTGCCATTCGCTATGTTAGAGAGTCACAGCAAGTTCATCTTGTAACCATATTTTCGCCTTCTGGGGATCTATTTCTGTTCTGTAAGCAATAGCTTCTACTCCTGCTGCAACTGCTTCTCGTAGTAACGAGCTATACGTAGGATCGATTTCATCAGCAGGGCTAACACTCTCAATACCAGTATGCTGAACACAAAACAGCAACACAGCGCGACAGCCAGATTTCTTAACTAATATTAACTCTTGTAAATGTTTTTGACCCCGAGTTGTTACAGCGTCTGGGAAAAGACCCAGGCCTGAACCAACACCAAGACTGACATTTTTCACTTCTACATAGCATTTTTCTTGCTTAGAGAGCCCGCCGCCACTAAGCAATATATCAATTCTGCTATTCTGCTCTCCATAAGCTACTTCTGTCTCCAGCTCATCATAGTCTTGTAATTGTTTGATCGTTCCATTCGCAATTGCTTCTACTACTAATTTATTGGATAGGCCGGTATTGATTCCGATTATATGGTTATCAGTGGATTCTATGAATTGCCATGTCATTGGATATTTGCGTTTCAAATTTGACGAAGCGGAATACCAAATTAGGCTATTTGGCTCCTTGCAATTCTTCATAGATCCAGTATTTGGGCAATGGATAGTCATTATTCCACCGTTCGGAAGCTTAATATCTGCCAGGAAGCGCTTATAGCGCCTCACCAAATATGCAGACTGTAATTCGCTCTCAAATTCCATAAAGGTTTTTCCCTATCATCATTTGAGTCTCAGCATA
>Ga0315316_10003805_pt1 | contig 10976 bp, 8 predicted proteins | sample M160m3416metaG_FD_203702 | JGI IMG/M metagenome (GOLD analysis project Ga0315316, IMG submission 203702) | Ammonia-oxidizing marine archaeal communities from Monterey Bay, California, United States - M1 60m 3416 | ecosystem: Environmental > Aquatic > Marine > Intertidal zone | place: USA... | reverse complement strand
TTAAAAACATGACCGTTGAGGATGGGTTCGCTATTTTAAATGGTGGTAATGGTGCAGCAACTAACTATTTAAAAAACCAAACAAAAACCCAGCTTAAAGAGGCATTCATGCCTAAGGTAAAGGAAGCTATTTCTAAAGTTAAACTTACTGAATACTGGAATCCATTGATTACAAAATATAATACTGCAATGACCTTAACGGGAGGACAAAAGCTAAACCCAGACCTTGATGAATTTGTTACTGACAAAGCTATAGAAGGCCTATTCCACATGGTCAAAAAGGAAGAAGACAAAATCAGGTTAGATCCAATGGCAAGAGTTACTGATTTATTGACTCGGGTTTTTGGAAGCCTCAACAATTAATATATTTTGAAAAAATTTGCAGCAACTGAGCTTGTCCTAAATTCTAAAAATCAAGTATACCACCTAGGTCTAAGCCCCAAAAATGTAGCCGAAAAGATAATTCTTGTTGGTGATCAAGAAAGGGTTTCTTTGGTATCATCTCAATTTGACAATATCGAGTTCAAATCTAGCCATCGTGAATTTTTCTGCCATACAGGCACTTATAAAAATAAACGCATATCTGTTATTTCAACCGGTATTGGCACAGATAACATTGACATTGTTATAAACGAAATCGATGCCCTATTTAATATTGATTTAGAACTAAAAACTGAGAAAGCTACAAGACAACAGGTTGAACTACTCAGGATTGGGACATGTGGAATTTTACAATCAGACATCCCTGTACATTCTTATGTGTTGTCTGAGTATGCCCTTGGCCTTGACAATGTTGGTCATTTTTATGATCTTTCTTTAAGTAAAGAAGAAGAAATACTATTGCATAATATTTCAGAATACAGCATCTTTCCAAAAAACATTATTCCATACATTAAAAAAGCAAGCCCAGAGTTTATGAATAAATTTGACGGGCCACTATGTCATAAAGGAATTACAGTAACTAGCTCGGGTTTTTATGGACCTCAAGGACGTGAATTGAGAATACCTACACACACAAGGGGCTTACATGGTAAACTCGAGAGCTTTAAAGATTCTAATCGAAATCGATTCGTAAACTTTGAGATGGAAAGTTCCGCCCTATTTACTTTGGGACAGGGACTCGGACATTCATGTGCGACAATTTGTTTAGGGATCGCAAATAGACCTAATCTTAACTTTTCCAGTGATTATTCAAATCATATGATTAAACTCATTGGATACGCATTAGACCGAATTTAATTTTTTAAAAAACGATCTAAAGTAAGGTGAAGATTAATTCCTCTCAGCTCTTTTCCTTGGGCTATAACCCTACCCTTTCCATCAATCAAAACAGCAAACGGGATTGAGCTCACCTCATATAAACGGCTGGCCTTTTTCTTCTTATCCCACCCATGATATTTCCAAGCCAAACCATCATTTTTTATGGCAGAAATCCAAGCCGACTTACTTTTATCTAGAGAAACACTGAAGATTTCAAGACCTCTTCCATTCTTGAATTTTCGTTTACGGTATTTGTAATAGGCTTCTACAATATTTGGACTTTCTCTTCTACATGGACCGCACCATGAAGCCCAAAAGTCAATGAGAACAAGCTTTCCTCTCAATTTTGAAAGCTTTATTTTTTTTCCATCCGGATTATAAAGCTCGATTTCTGGAGCGAGCTCATCCTTATCAAAAACTTTACCTGATTGCTGCTGATAATTGTTATTAAATATGACAAATAAGAAAATACCTATTGAAAGAATTCCAAATGAGTAAGTAATCCTTTTCATATTAACCTATTCTCCTTATATCCGCTCCGATGTTATTTAAACGATACTCAATATCTTGATACCCCCTATCAATCTGTTCTATGTTATGAATGACACTCTTACCCTTTGCCGAAAGCGCTGCTATTAATAAGGATACACCAGCTCGAATATCTGGAGAGGTCATGCTTATTCCTCTTAAGTCATGCTCGCGATTCAAACCAATTACCGTTGCTCTATGCGGGTCACATAGTATGATTTGAGCTCCCATATCTATAAGCTTATCCACAAAGAACAATCGTGACTCAAACATTTTTTGATGAATCAAAACAGAACCTTTGGCCTGTGTAGCTACAACCAAAATAATCGACAATAAGTCCGGAGTAAAACCTGGCCAAGGCGCATCATAAATCGTAAGAATGGAGCCATCTATGAAGTTTTCAATCTCATATGAATCCTGAGCAGGAACATAAATATCATCTCCTCTTCTTTCGAGCTTAATTCCTATTCTTTTAAAAACATTTGGAATAACACCTAAGCTATCATAGCTCACATCTTTGATTGTGATTTCAGATTTGGTCATTGCCGCAAGCCCTATAAAGCTGCCTATTTCAATCATGTCAGGGTTGACTCTGTGGTAACATCCACCTAAAGATTTCACACCTTCAATAATCAGCATATTTGATCCAACACCACTTATTTTGGCCCCCATAGAATTCAGCATTTTACACAATTGCTGAATATATGGTTCGCATGCTGAATTGTAGAATGTTGTTTTTCCGGAAGCCATTACTGCGGCCATTACCACATTAGCTGTACCAGTTACAGATGCCTCTTCTAGGTGTATATAAGTTCCTTTTAGTTTTTTACATTCAACGGAATAAAAATGCTCACCTCCATCATAATTAAATGTAGCACCTAGTTTCGCAAACCCTTCAAAATGAGTATCTAACCGTCTACGCCCTATTTTATCGCCTCCAGGTTTCGGAATATATCCAACACCGAATCTTGCAAGTAAAGGTCCAACAATCATAATAGAGCCGCGCAAAGAGGATGCCCTCTTTTTAAAATCTTCGGTTTCAAGATATTTTAAATCAATTTCTTTCGCCTGAAAAATATAGGTGCCTTTTTCCACTTTTTCCACCTTCACACCCATTGCTTGTAAAAGAGCTATGAGCTTATTTACATCAATAATGTCCGGAATATTAGAAATGGTAACTTTTTCAGAGGTCAACAATGGAGCACATAAAACCTGCAAGGCTTCGTTCTTAGCTCCTTGAGGTACTAGTTCCCCTTTTAAAGGTTTTCCCCCATGAATTTCAAATGAAGCCATAACTTATTTTTTATATTTCTTTTTCTTTGACTTGTAATTGGACTTGTTCGACTTGTTGGATTTTGAAAATTTCTTATTCATACCCATTGTGCGAAGCATCTGATTTGTACTTACGAGGTCATCTGGATTTTCAATTGACATTTCCCCATTAGAAAGCTCATTCAAATTTTCTGCAATCACATGATTTTCAACAGCCCCATTATTATGCACTAGATATTGCTTTTTCATGAAGTTAGCCATTGCCATTTTGAATGACTCTTTTGCTTCTGGCTCCTCAATCTCGGTAGCTGTTTTAAGTAGCTTTTCGGTATACTTACCATAATGACCATATTTTATTTTACCCGATGGATAGCTCATTTGATTAGGCTTTTCATTGAGCACCTCTTGCTTCGGAATTTCATAAGGTGAATCTACATCCAGCTTAAAATCCGACATAAGAAATAAATGAGTCCATAATTTGTGGCGAAAGTCATCTACATCTCTTAAATGTGGATTTAATTGCCCCATAACCTCAATGATTGCCTGAGTAGCTCTATTTCTTTCCGTCCTATCCTTAATTTCCATAGCGTGAGAAATCATGTTCTGAACGTTTCGACCATATTCAGGAAGAATTAATTTTTCTCTTGTTGTATTGTATTCCATAAATTAATTTTCTAAGATATTACCTAAGGCATTTTCGAAGATTTCTTTTGCTTCATTTACAAATCCAAAATGCTCATCATCTATTACCATTTTTCCTTTGGTCACATGTCCGAGTAAAGTCAAATTTACTTTTGATGAAATCATGTATTCTAAAAACTCATCCTCTTCATCTTCAGAAACAGCAACAACTACTCTTCCCTGACCTTCTCCAAACAAAAATGCATCTTCACGTATTTCTGAATCTGTAATTATATCAAAGCCTAAATTACGATTTAAACACATCTCTACCAAAGTTACATAAAGTCCGCCATCTGCAACATCATGTGCTGCATTTATTAATTTGTTATTTATGAGACTTTTAACCACGTCCTGCATTTTAAATTCTTCATCCAAATTAAAATATGGTGCGGGAGAAGCTTTTACACCGTGATAATTCGCAAGATATTCTGAAGAAGAAATATCTTCTTTATACTCACCTATTAAGAAAATCAAATCCCCTTTTGATTTAAAATCTAAAGACATTAATTGATTTTTATCTTCTAATATTCCAATCATTCCAATCGTTGGTGTAGGGTATACAGGGATCTCGACACCATCAGTTACTGACTGGTTGTAGAATGACACATTACCACCTGTTACAGGTGTTTTAAATTTTAAACATGCAGCCGACATTCCTTTAATTGCTCCAACAAATTGCCAATAGGATTCAGGATTATAGGGGTTTCCGAAATTCAAACAGTTTGTAATGGCACTTGGTAATCCTCCTGAACACACAATGTTACGAGCAGCCTCTGAAACAGCAATCATCGTTCCCACCTCAGGATCAGCATTTACATATCTTGAATTGCAATCAACCGTCATTGCCAAACCTTTATTTGATCCTTTTATGTTGACTACTCCGGCATCTGAAGGAACATTTGTGGTCATTGTTCTCGTTCCAACCATGGAATCATATTGCTCATAAACCCATTTTTTTGAGGCTATATTTGGCATTGCCAATAATGCATGCGCTACATCCTTCAATGAATCTGGTTCCTTAATAGAATCAATACTGAATTTTTTAAACTCTTGGTAATAGGCCGGCTCAGAATATTCTCTTTCATATTGAGGAGCTCCACCACCCAACACTAAAGATTCAGCAGGTACATCACCCACAAGTTCACCATCCATGTAGTATCTAATTCTTTTCGTATCAGTAACTACACCGATTTCCTCAGCATGGAGGTCCCATTTTGTGAATATTTCTTTAACGACATCTTCTTTGCCCTTTTGAACAACTACCAACATCCTTTCCTGTGATTCTGATAAAAGAATTTCATAAGGCAACATATTATCTTGCCGTGTAGGGACATGATCAAGGTTTATTTCCATTCCTACGTCGCCAGCAGCACTCATTTCACATGTTGAGCAAGTGATCCCAGCGGCACCCATATCTTGCATTCCAACAATGGCATCCGTTTTAGATAATTCCATCGTGGCTTCCAACAGAAGCTTTTCCATAAACGGGTCTCCAACCTGAACGGAAGGTAAATCAGATGCTGAATCTTCTGTGATATCTTTTGAGGCAAATGCCGCTCCAGCAATACCATCCTTTCCGGTTGATGAACCAACTATAAAAACAGGATTTCCTGGTCCTTTTGCTGTTGCTGAAATCATATTATTTATATCAATAGTACCCGCCGAAAAAGCATTAACAAGTGGGTTCGTATTGTATGAATCGTCAAATGCTACCTCTCCCCCTACAATTGGAATACCAAAGGCATTACCATAATCACCTATTCCTTTAACCACTCCTTTGACCAACCATTTAGTTCGATCTCTTTCAATATTACCAAAACGTAGTGAATTTAATTGTGCAATTGGCCTTGCACCCATAGTGAAAATATCTCGATTGATTCCACCTACCCCTGTAGCTGCTCCCTGATATGGTTCAAGAGCACTTGGATGATTGTGAGACTCAATTTTAAACACACACCCCATTCCATCTCCGATATCTACCAACCCTGCATTTTCCTCTCCTGCCTTTACCAACATATGAGGACCATCCTTAGGCAATGTCTTCAACCATAAAATAGAATTTTTATAAGAACAATGCTCAGACCACATCACGGAATATATCGCGGTTTCTGTAAAATTGGGTGTCCGTCCAAGGATATTTTTAATCATATCAAATTCATCCTCTCTCAAGCCCAAATCAACGGCTTGTTCAACGGTCGCTTCTACTTGAAGTGTATCATTCATGTGTTATCATTTTATCGAACAAAAATAAGGATAATAAGGCTACAAGTATCGAATAAAACCGAATAAAATAAAAGCACTTGATTTAGACAAATGCACTCTACGTAATTAGGACAAATTATCATTATTTTGAGTACTTTTGTTTCCTAAAATATTTGATATGAGTTATGATATTATTGTAGTTGGAAGCGGACCTGGTGGATATGTTACAGCAATTCGAGCGTCACAGTTAGGATTAAAGACAGCCGTTGTAGAAAGAGAATCTTTAGGCGGAATATGCCTTAACTGGGGATGTATTCCCACCAAAGCATTACTGAAATCTGCAAATGTTTTTGAATATTTAAGTCATGCATCAGATTATGGAATTTCAGTTAAAGAGGCCAAAGCTGATTTTGGTGGAATGGTTAAAAGAAGTCGAGATGTTGCTGACGGAATGAGCAACGGTATCAAATTTTTAATGAAAAAAAATAAAATTGATGTTCTGAGCGGAACAGGAGTTCTCAAGGCAGGTAAAATTGTAACTGTTACTGACGAATCAGGAAAGTCAACTGATTATAGCGCAAGTAAAGGAATAATTATAGCTACAGGAGCAAGATCTAGAGCATTGCCGAACCTGCCTCAGGATGGTGAAAAAATTATTGGCTACAGACAAGCCATGACATTAAAGAAACAACCGAAGAAAATGGTAGTTGTTGGTTCAGGTGCTATTGGTGTTGAGTTTGCCTATTTTTATAACGCTATTGGAACGGAAGTCACTGTTGTCGAATACATGCCTAATATTGTTCCCGTTGAAGATAAAGATGTGTCTAAACAGCTTGAGAAATCTTTCAAGAAGGCTGGGTTAAAGATCATGACCAATTCCTCTGTTGAATCAGTTGATACAAAGGGTAAAGGATGTGTTGTACATGTCAAAACGGAAAAAGGTGAAGAAAAAATTGAATGTGATGTGGTATTGTCTGCAGTTGGAATTCAGGCCAATATTGAAAATATCGGACTAGAAGATCTCGGTATTGTTGTAGATAATGGAAAAATACTAGTCAATGATTTTTACCAAACTAATCTCCCTGGGTATTATGCAATTGGAGATGTTGTTCCTGGCCCAGCACTAGCACACGTGGCATCGGCAGAAGGAATTGTATGCGTTGAAAAAATAGCAGGACACAACCCCGAACCCATTGATTATGGTAACATACCGGGATGCACCTATTGCTCACCAGAAATAGCATCAGTAGGAATGACAGAAAAAGCTGCTAAAGACAAAGGTCTCGATATCAAAATTGGTAAATTTCCTTTTTCTGCGTCGGGAAAAGCAAGTGCCGCAGGTGCTAAAGATGGATTTGTTAAATTAATCTTTGATGCAAAATATGGAGAGTTGCTTGGTGGGCATATGATAGGAGCCAACGTAACGGAAATGATAGCTGAAATTGTAGCCATAAGAAAGCTGGAAACAACAGGGGTGGATTTAATAAAAACCATTCATCCTCATCCCACCATGTCTGAAGCCGTTATGGAAGCTGCCGCAGCTGCCTATGATGAAGTTATTCATCTATAAAAATCACTTATGAAACATTTCTTATTTATTTTGAGCATTTCATTTTATTTCATAGCAAATGCACAAAATACAGTTTGTCTTACAATTGAAAGTAATCCCAATTCCAATCAAGCAGGCCTAGGTTTGTTTACGAAATATGTAAATGTTTTAGATTGTTTTAGTGTTTATGCGGAGAGTAGTATTTCAGACGAAAAAGTATTACATGCTGCAGCGGTCGCTGCTGAACTACTTGACAATGATGAAAATGGGTTTGTAGATGACAATCAATTGAAAACGCAATTGCAATTGAGTGGTGCATTAATTCCTGTTTTCTCGCAAGAAGGAAGTAGCGCAGAAAATCTTTTCTTCAACCAATACAATGGTGAAGGTGCAGCTGCAGTACTTTATAACAATGAGATGGATCCAACACAAACAGGTCACTGGGGAAGCGATGCCACCGTGGAAGAGGTTATTCACGTTATTAATGCTGTTGGACATACTGCTGTTTATCCTAATGCCTTTTCAATTGAACCTGGTTCATCATTAATGACTGATGCAATGGATGTTGCTCGCGGCGGACAGTTTTTGACTATTCCTAACCCATACCCTAGTGAAGCATGGTATCATTATGACGATCAGACCTGCGATTATCAGTGTATGGCAATAGAATATATGTACTGGTCCATTGTGTCATGGATGGGGATCTTAAATGACCCAGCTACATGCAATGGTATTGCTAATGAATGGGAGCCCTGCTCTCCTGCACTTTTTCAAAGTACTGATGTGCTTATGTACAATTTAATCACGGATCCACAATACCTCCTTCCTCAATTAGCACCCGATGGAAATTATTGCCCAGATAATTCGGGTACAGGAGTGATTAATGACTTGGAAGAAGTAACTCTCTATCCGAATTATGCAGATGATGTAATTCACATCAAGGGACTTCGGACAAACACGCAGCTTATTCTGACAGATGCTACTGGCAAGATTGTTCATAAAGAAAAAGCAAATGCGAGTGAACATGCTATAATTGTTTCGACCTTGAATGCTGGACCTTATATTCTAAAGCTTAGAACAGACAGAAGTCAAAGTACGCACAAAATTATCGTTCGCCGATAAGGATATCACATGAATAATTAGTAGATTACACAATGCGACTGGCATTACTTATTTTTATTTGGAGTGTTTTCTCCCATGTCCATTCCCAATATAATTTGGTAATAAAGTCAAATCAGAGTGATTTCCTGCATAGAAACCAAGCTGCACAGCACATTCATGACGATTATTTTCTGATGCAATCAACCGACCCTATTTTAATTAAAGAAAAATGGGGATTTACGACAGTTCCAATGTTGACAGATGGACATATTAGTTTCTTCACAAACGAACTCATAATTAGAACTCAAGATAAGTTATCTACTAACGATCTAAATCGATTGAAAGCATTTGGTGAGCCCGAAATAAACCCTCACAACGAAACGCTCTGTCTAATTCGCACTCAAGACAAAGAAATTAATGTGCTCAAACACAAAAAAGAAATACTGAAGGCATTCGGTTTTGTTAAAAATGTTCAGATCAACCAGTTTTTTACCCTACAGGACTGTACAAATGACCCTCTATATAGCTATCAATGGTATCTGGATAATACAGGCTCCTCCATTCAATACAGCGGATTAGCGGGAGCAGATATTGACATCAATAATGCCTGGTCGATGTCAAAAGGAGATTCTATTGTGGTAGCAGTGATGGATAGCGGAATCGATACCTTGCACCCCGAATTCGCCGGTCGACTTCTTGCAGGATTTGATGCATTTGCCACGGACAGTATAAATACGCATGGATATCCGTTTTTGGACTATGAACAAAACGCCCATGGTACCGCATGTGCAGGAATAATAGGGGCTGAACAGGATAACAATATCGGAATTAGTGGAGTTGCACCTCTCGTGCAGCTGGTCCCGGTTCGCATATTTTTCTACATCAATCTAAATGGTCAAATAGTACCCTTTACCAATATGAATGCCTTGCTGACCGGTTCGGCTTATTCTTGGAATACTATGGGTGTGGATGTAATCAGCTGTTCGGCAGGTTTATCACCCGAATACATTAATCTTTTGACTATTGATACTGCGCTTTGTAATGAGGAATTGCGACTCGCATATACGGATGGTAGAGATGGAAAAGGCAGTGTATTGTTGTTTTCTGCAGGGAATGACAATGTCAATGAAGTATTATGGCCAGCAAACATTGCAGAGACCATTGCAGTTGGCGCAAGCGATATGTGCGATACACGCAAAAGACCTAACGATTGCTCTGGAGAAAACTGGTGGGGAAGCAGCTATGGGGAAACCCTGGACCTGGTTGCTCCCGGTGTTAAAATGGCTACCTGTGACATCTCTGGAAGCTACGGTTACAGCTCGGATAATTATGCCATGACTTTCAACGGAACAAGCGCAGCCTGTCCTGTTGCCGCCGGAGTGACCGCTCTATTGCTTTCTGAAAACCCCTCGCTCACGTCTGATGAGGTAAGACATTTGCTCAATTATACCTGTGAAAAGGTATCAACTTATTCCTACGATAGTGTAAATGTGCATGGGACATGGAATGAAGAAGTCGGGCATGGACGCATCAATGCTCATTTGGCCCTGTCGGACGCATTTAACGCCTCTGTCCATTGGGATGAAATTCCTGAATTTTCACTATTTCCAAATCCGGCCAGTGATAAAATTCATTTAAGAGGAATTAATCCACCTAGCCATTATGTCATTTATGACACATACGGAAGAGTACATTTGCAAGGAGTCTTGAAACATTCGAGTTCAACTATTTCTATGGAAAGATTAAAATCAGGAATGTATTTTATCACCTGGGGGACACAGTCCCTTCGCTTTGAAATAATTAAATAATCTCCCTATTAAGCGATAAATAACTTTAATTCACGTACAGCAGCATACTTACCGTAAATAAATCGAACACGCCCTGAAGAAGCCATAAATATCGGTATGGATTCTCCCGATCATGGAATCGTAAAATCAGAGCAAAAAGAAGAGGAGCTACTGGAGTAAACCAGTAGAATTCTGATATGAGTCCAACCCCAATACAAAAAGCAAATAATACGATGTATATAATGGAGAATTTTAATTCTCTCTGAAACCTCCAAAGAACAACCGTAGTTATAAGGAGAATTTTGGACATTAATTTTAAGCCATCAATAAACAGTGTGTCATCTATTTTTGCGAGCTGCAGGTCATTTGCAGTCATCCCCAAAGTCAGTGGATTATACATCACCTGAATGATTGCTACTGAAAAGTAGATCCAGATATAGGTCTTAAATAGCTTTCTGTTCCAGAATAGAAACTGAATAAAAACGACGATAAAAATAAGATCAAAAAGAGGAAAAGGAAGAAGAAAAAAATTCGAGTCCAGTAACAAGCCAAAAGCATAAAGCAAAACCGTAAGAATTGCAATAGAAACGATTTTCT
>Ga0315316_10003802_pt1 | contig 10978 bp, 4 predicted proteins | sample M160m3416metaG_FD_203702 | JGI IMG/M metagenome (GOLD analysis project Ga0315316, IMG submission 203702) | Ammonia-oxidizing marine archaeal communities from Monterey Bay, California, United States - M1 60m 3416 | ecosystem: Environmental > Aquatic > Marine > Intertidal zone | place: USA... | reverse complement strand
GACGTTTGCCTTGGAGCCGTCACAAAGTTTTTTCAGCTGCTCTTTCAAAGCCGACAGACGTTCATACTGTGATGGTGGGCTAAGATCGGGAGAGGTGTTTTTGGTCAGACAGTAGAAGTCCCCGTCAGCGCCGGCCACAATTTGCGTCTGCAAATAGATCACAACAACGTCGGCGTCATCAAGGTCTTTGCCGGGCTTGTCAACAATGTCATCAAACGACTTCGCTGACTGCCGCGAACTTGTTCTGACGGGAAAAACCTCATCGCTCTCCGGTATATTAAATTCCGGCGCCGCAGCCGCGTCAAAGTGTTCGGAATCGCCTAAGAGAGTCAGGATAATGAAGTGCGTATGCAGCGGGGTTTTTCTTATGCCAATGTAGATACCAATGGCGACCAGCAGAGTAAGCAACAGAACGGGAATCACCAGTCGCGATTTCCGAAGGCTTTTCCGGCCAGCCGTGGGCTGGCGCCGGGAACGTTTCCACGACGGAGTTGCCGCTGTTTCCTGCGCCGTTTCCCGCTGCGACTTTCGACCGCCGCGCCAGTTGTCCTTACTGCGATTGCTCATCTATCCAGTCCGCTCAGGCTCTGACCAAGAAATACCGAAACGACGAACAGAACGGCTGCACCTGCAAACAACAACCAGCCGAAGGTGGTTGCTCGTTTCAACGATTGCGTTATTCTTGGTGTCCATGCAACTTCACCCTGGGAATCCGTGAGCTTATCAAGCACACCTCGCACGAATCCCTGTTCCATGGTGGCATGACCGGTTGCGCAAAAGTAGCAGCCATGAAGACGCAGTTGCGGCGTCACCACCTTGTAAAGACTGTCGCGGAGCAACGACACAAGTGCGTCCCGCCGTTGATTGATGCCGCAGAGCATATGGAAAAGCTTCTGATTATCTCGATTGTCCAGATCATACGAAAACGCCGAATACACCCAACCGCGGAACCATTGCATACTTCGATCAATCACCCATGCGGCATTGTTATCGCTGACATCGGCGCCGGACGCAAAACTGGTTCCGGCACGCGACAGTCGCAGCCCCGGCTGCATACGCTCCGTGCGCAGAATGAACTCACGCATGCCGGAAACATCATCCAGTTCGGTCACGACAACGACCACCGGAAACTGCAGGTGCAACTGCTCATGAATTGCAACAACGTCGTCGCGAATCGCGGAAACCAATGTCCGAGCGTAGTCTATTTCTTCGGCCCAGGAAAACGGAACGGCCTGCAGCAATCCGTTGATGGGACAGTATGGGCGTCGAGCCTCTTTGATCAGATGACAAACGAATTCCATCCGACGGATTCCCAGCATGCTTTCCATTTCAGAAAGCGGTGTCAGACGCTTTTTCCCGTAGCCTTTGTTGTCGTTGTGATGTACAGCAGAAAACGATTCCATAGCTCGCTTCAGTCCACCGGGAACAATCGTCCCAAAGATGCCGCCAATTCCACCACTCGGGGCAGCTGGCGACGGTGCACTGGCAGCCGCCTTCACACCTGCCCGGCTCGTACCCGTCGCGGACTTTGCCTTTTCCAGCACGGCGCCGATCTGACCGGCTTTCATGGTTCCCGTGACTCCGCCTCCAGGTGCAGGAATCGCAGCGCCCGCATCCGAGTGACCGCCGGATGACCCGGTGGCGACCTTTCGCTGCTGCAGGTTTGTGGTTCCGATGTCTGTACAGCTCAGGTAGATCGCGTCGTCGTTCGCGAAGGCCCGAAGGACAGAAGATTTCTTCGTTAACGGAGGAGCAATCACCCGCCATTCAATTCCGGAAGCCGCTTCCAGGGCGCTTTGTTCCTGCTGCGGAGTCAGGCCATTGACCAGGAACAGCGGCACGTCATCAATCGGCAGTTTTTCACGTTCCAGTGCTTCCAGTATTTCGTGCCAGTCGTCTTCGATATCCGGAAAATCTGACTCATCCTCAATCCCCATCAGCTCCATCAGATGTAACACGATGCGTATGATGCAGTAGACGATGACGAAAACGATCCCGCACCAGATTCGGTCGGCGGCATCGTGTACGTTCATCTGCCCCCAGCCAACGGCCGACAGAATTTGAGGACTGAAATACGCGCACAGCACAGCCAGTAATGCCATAAAGCAGTAGTGGAGAACCAGAAACAGTTTTGCTGACCCGAAGCCCGAACGGGGCATCACGCCGCACGCCAACTTGATCCAATCAAGAACTCGATAAAAAAACGATCTCATGTGATAAGAACCAGCTTCTGTTGTTAGATGTCAGACATCCAGAATCGAACGGTGTGATACGGCGTCAGGTCAATTATTTTGTTACCTGTGTCGTCGAGCCGCTCTTTACATTTATCGTCTTTTTGCCTTTTCCGGTATCCAGCCCCGTCACCACCCACGAAATTGTGTAACGTCCGGGAGGAACATTGGAGAACTTGACTAATCCCTTACCGGACATCATCTCGTTGTACCCCTTGCCCTCCAATGTCACCACGTGCTCGCCGCTGGTCCTACAGTCAAAAGTCACCGCCCCATGTTTCGCGGGACTGGAAGACGTGGCCATGGTGCTTGCTTTGCGGAGAAACGTGATTCTGACCGGTGTCGTTTCCGCCAGCCCCGCGTGATTGGTGACTTCTACATACAACTTGTGCGGCACCTGCTGATCTTCCTTCGACGGAGGGATTTTTGGCAGCATTGCTGCAGAGAACTTGAATTCCCCGGCCAAGTTGACATCCACCAAATCCTCCACAGAAAATCCGGCCCGAATGGCCGCAATCTTCGATTCAGGATCTTTAGCGACAATACGACCTTGAAGAGGTTTCAGCACTGAATGAGAATTGGCGGATCCAGGGTCAACCTCAACCGTAACGACCGGCGGGGTGTCGTCGACGACGAGCTGCGTTTCATGTTCTATCGTTTTATCGCCGTCAATGCGTTTCAATTGTCCTATCAGTTTGTAGCGACCGGCCACTTCTCCAATTTCAAGGATCTTCAACTCGCCCGGTCCATGTAGTTCCGTATGTGTTGAAAAGTTCCAGACGTGATTCTTGCCAGACGCAATCCTGATCGTTTCATGGTGGTGACTACCGAGTTTGATTGGCTCAGACAGAATGCTCATGGGACGCGAAGTGTTACTCATTCCTTCGTTCAGCCGCTTAATGTCCAGTTGCCACTGATGGTCGCGGTGATCGAACTGACCGCCATGAATATGTGCACGAACGTCAAGTCGAACATCTTTCCAGTTTTCCCCGAACAGATAAGTGGGCGAATCAGCGACGGGTACTACGTCCTTGGAGTTTGTGTGATTCAGTTCAACTCTCACTGTTGGCTCGTCATCTAACAGGAGCTCGGGAGCGTCATTTTCGTTAAGTCGCCAATGCCACGCGTACGGAATTCCGGCGACGGACACGCTGAACTCCAGGTCATTGTCGTCCTGCACGAAATCGTCATCCCTGAACGCCTGAAGGATTTCGTTCCTGAAGGTGTATGTAAGAACGTCTCCTTCTTTACCAGCAGCGATATTCGGCACTTCCGTCGGGTTGCCGGGGATCAATTGTTCAGCCAGAGCCGGACTGAAATGCACCTTCGCGGAAATTTTCTTTGGTGGCAAACCACCAAAAGCAGCTGTTGACTGGCGGACAATGCGAATCGTCAGCTTGCCACTGCCGTCGAATGTCGGCTCCGGACGCCGAACTAATTTTTCCGCCGACAACAGCACTGGATGGATGTTAATTCTTTTTGTCCGGGGATCCTTAAGCCCCTCGGGAGTAATCTCGAATCGGAACCCGTGAAGTACGTCAAAACCCTCCACCGGCACTTGTGAATCTGTTGGCGAGGCAGCGTCGACCGCAGGACTAAGTGGCACCTCGACAGACTTCGTCTGTGGATCAAGATCCAGAATCTGGCCCGTTTCCCAGAACGCCACGTCCTTCGAATCGAAGCACTGCACACGCACCCTGGTGGCGACACCACTGATTTGAACCAGTCGAACAATGTACGACAGCGGAATATCTTTGTCGTCCTTCGGATTCCGAGTTGTCGGCAGCAACTCCAGACGGCCTTCGATCAGTTCCTGCTTCGTTCGTTCTTCCTCATTGACCGCCAGAAACTCGACGGTCCATTGATTGTCAGAATCGGGATGCAGAAAAACGCTCTGTTTTTTAAACACCACATGGTGTTCGTTGGTAAATGCCAGATATACCTCAACCGGTGCTGTGACATCGGCTCGGGAATGAAAAATCAGTTGTTCCGTCGCGCTTGGACTGTCGATGCGATACCAATCATTCTCCTCATTCAGAACCCCGTCGCGCTGTAACTGAATTGCCCCGGTTGAAACATAAAGAAAATCAGCACCTTCCGTGTCCACACTGGTTTCAGCATCGTTCTTATCATTGAACGTCGTCTCTGAGTGTGAAGGCGGGGCTGCTTCTACTTCTTCCAGCGAGGTGGTCACTGCAAGTTTTTTATGAATCGCTTCGTACGCCCGCCAGTGTTTTTCGCTCGCTGCGTGCCGCTGAGCAACATCTGCCGCCAGAATCTTTCGTGCGTCCTCGTTGTCAACAAAAATTGTCCGGTCGCTACTGTCGGCCAGAGAAACGTGCTGTATGTGCCAGGCAGTTTGCAGCAGGCTCGCCAGTTGGCTGCGTGCCTGAGCAAGCTTCTGTCTATCCAGTTCATCAGCGGCGAATGACTTAACCAGTAGTTTCCATTCCTGCCAAAGGTCTTTTTGCTGAACACCCGAAATCGCTTCCAGCAGTCGTATCGACCAGAAACTGACCCAAAGGCCGGTCCGTTTCAGCTGACCAGCAGCGGCGGGTGGTCCCCCGCCCTTGTCAGTTAATGCGCCAACCCGAATTCCGCGAGACGTTTCCACCTCTTCAGAACTCAGCCCAAACGTTGGTACCGCAAACAGACGACGGCGCTCAGAGACTGAAAGCAGTTCAGACCTGCCCCTGCGCCCCAGGACATAATCAATCAGACATTTCTGATGGACGAGATCGTGTGGCGTCACTGCGTCTTCGTTTTCCGTCAGGTCACGAGTCAGAGCAAACATCGCATCGATGTCTTTGGAATGCATGTTCGGCTGACCCAGCAGGCCATGCGGAAAATGGCTCCGAATTTCGGATTCGCTGGCCTCCGCCAGTGCGATCGCATCCTGCAATTCCCCCTTGCGCAGCGGCACTTCCTCCTGCTGTTGAGCGAGAAACTGAATCAAAAGGGGAAGATCCGTTCGCTGCCTGTCGCGAATGGCGACAAGCTGCTGTTCCTGGTGAATCTGTCCGACGGTGCTGTCCCATTCGCTGGCCACCTTGTCAAGTATCGATTGCGCTTTCTTCAGACCCGGCGGGCCTAACGACAGCCAGCGTTCAGCGGCAGTAAGTCCTGTCAACAGCCGCTGCACGTCGTCTCGTATCTGGTGCCACACATGCCTTCGGATTGATGCGCCGTTATCGAGCTTTCCGGTGGCCGCATCTAAAACCTGCTTTCGCAGCTCGATGAGAACCAGCAATGGCTCCAACGCCTGAGCCTGCCATGCATCATCATCTGCAACAAGGACTTCTGCGATCGTCAGCAGCTCGTTTGGCCAGTCCTGCATCGGCCAGCCTCGTTCCGGAAGCTCCTGAATGAACCGGGCACAGACTGCAATCTGCTTCTGTTGATCTTCCGGCCGTGTCGCACCAGCCACCTGACGCAGATGATCCACAAACCGACGAACAAAGGCCCCGCGCTCCGGTCCCGAACGTCGCAACTCACGCGGTAGTCTGCTGAGTTTCTCGCCGCTAACGTCGTCCTGGAACGCCAGTTCGAACATCTCGGCTGACGCAGCTTCTGTTTCCGGATTGGCGACTGAAGCCAGAATCCACTCAGAACGATCTGCTTCAGTTCCGGTCGGCCGCAACGAGTTTTTGTGATCGGCAATCCTGTCAATATTTTCCTGTGCCAGATCATGCATTGTCGCATACGCAGCCAGGTCACCGTGAAGAATAGCCATCTCTGCGGCCAGCAGTGCTGCATTAAATTCCATCCATTCAGCTGGTGTGGCGGCAACTGCTTCTCCGGCTTCCTGAAGTCTCCGCCGAACCAGGTGCAGCTTGTCGAGTTTCGCCGTCGGAGTCTCTTCGGCATCAGGCGTGTCCGTCTCAGCGATCTGTTCAGACGATTTGGACGCGTCGATAGACTCAGAGTCACCGGCAGCAGTTTCCACCCCGGCTTCCGAATCTGCCAGGTCTGACGCGGACGGCCATTCTACGTTGACCAACAGTCTGTCGCCCAGGATTCGAGGCTCCTGGGGAAACAGCATGACTGACTGTTTTTCGCCATAATTAGTCTCAACCCACGTCGCAACCTGTTCTCGAAGATATCTGTGGAACTCATCAACATCGGTCGTGCGTCCGTCGATGAATGCCTGCCGAACAAAATGACCAAACACTGTACCGGAGAAGATATCCGAGTCCCGATCGTTGTTTCGGAGCCGTCCGTCACCGGTTGGCGGTACAACGTTGGCGACATCTGATGGTTCCGATGACTCGAAATACTCCCAACTGCGTTCACCGAAGTTCGACGAACAGATCACGACAAGGTCGTTGATTGAAGCCTCTTCGACAGCGACTTCGATCAGGTGCAGAACATCGTCGCCCAACCGACCATTAGCCAGCCCGGACTCACGTCTGACTAAGTCCATCAGCAGGACAACTCGCGCCGGATTGATAACCTTCAGCGCCTCGAGTAGATCTGAGAATGGGATTTCCGATGGGTTTCCCGATGGGTTTCCCGATCCCAGCAATTGAACGGACACGGCATCATCGTCACAGCGGACCACCGTTTCCAGACCACAATACAGCAAGAGCGTTTCGCCGGGCCGCACAACTTCCTTTAGTTTCGTCAGCGATGACGCTGTCCGTGGCTTCATCACATGGTGGTCGTTTAGTTCGTTCAGTTTTTCGAACACCGTCTTCAACATGCGGTCGCTACTGGAAGCGGCTGAAGTCAGGAACACGGGCAGCCCGGACGGATCGAGAACATGGTCACTCGCAACCATGCTGACGAATCGAAACGGGGGTTCCTGAAAAATCGGGGGAACCACGAGTACGGCAATCAGCGTTGCCAGTACGACTGCCAGAAAAGCAATTGTGCGGTGCCGGGAAGCACGCCCACCACGCTTTTGCTCGGGACGCCAGGAACGCCCCCGACCTGTCGACATTGTGATTCCTTCGCATGAATAGCACATCGGCGGACCACACCAATGCACGTAACACCGTGCAGGGCCAAGTATAACCCAACACCTACGCACTGTCGAATACGCAGTCGAATGATGAGATGATAAGAGAACAGAAGAGTTGCTGTAGATTGTTAACGTGCCGCAAGAAGTCGGCAAATGGCTTTGACGATGGCAACGGCTGACTTCGACTTCTGTGTGTACGGCAATATATACAGACCAACGGAGGGACGTTTGGGCGGTCGACGGAGAGCTCGCCGTGACGCCGGTCCGCTGGCGCCGGTCCGCTGGCGCCGAAACGGTCTCTTTTCGGCAGACTGTCGACACCTGAATACAACCGAGCTGGTATCGTCAAAACTTAAACAACTCATTCAATCCCGGGAGGTGCAGATATTCTCAATAATCGTATACGCCGCACGCAACGCTCCCGATTTCGTTTGGACACACAATCTCCAAGGCTGCAATGAACCCTGCGGATCTTATGCCGCGTATTTCAGCAGACTGTTTCAAGTCTAGCTTCCATGTGGCGATCTCCAATGCAAAAAGTTCAACTGGTGTCCTCGATCCTCCACTTAAAACGAAAGAGCCGCTGATCAGGTTTGACCAGTAGCTCTTTCTCGTTTACTGACAGGAAGCTGCGTCGCGTTACCCGGGACCATTCCCGCAAAGATTGCTATTTCGACCGAGCGATCAATACTTTCGCCCGGCTGGCGGTCTCCGAGTTCTTCGTCACGGTGACAACACGGGCCACGGCAGCTGCCACCGACTTCGGGTCGGTGCCGACGATCTTTTCTCCGATCGTCACGGCGGCTTTGCATGCTTCTTCACGAAGAGGCGACGTCTTCTTCAAGTGCGGCGTGATCATCTTCAGCCCCTGAGTCAACGGAAAACGCGTGAGAGTGTCCAGCACCAGTTTTCGTTCCTCGTCCCGGGTCGCGGCTGCGAACGCCAGCTTGCTCATTTGCAGACGCTGGCCGGCCCTCAGACCAAACTGCCGAATGATACGGATGTAGCCACGAAGACAACGCACGCGGTATTTGGGATTTCCCGTCTTCGCCAGATCCAGCAGCACCGGAGCAGCAGCCGGCGTCAACCATTTCCCGAGTGCTTGTGTGGCGGCATCGGCAGCGGAATCCGTGTTGCCCTCCGCGGCGACTCGCACGCCAGTCAGTGCCTGTTCGCCACCCACGTAGACCAACAGACCCATCAATTCAATTTGAGCAGCAGCCGATGCGCCGGCCGTTCGATCCAGCAGAACTTTGGATGCAGCAGCACGGTTGCCCATGCGTTGACTGGCTTTGCGCAAAGCTTCCTTCATGGGCCCGACAGACGCAGAGGATCCCATCGCCAGCATCCTGTCGACTAACTGTGGATATTCCTTGAGTCCAACGGTCATGCCCAGGCCATCGATGGCTGAATTCCGCAGTTCCGGATCGTCGGCGGAAACATATTTCAGCAGCAACGGAATCACACTGCTGATCCCGCGTCGACCAGCGACATCCACCAGCACCAGACGTTCCTGTCCGTCGCTGTTTTCCAGCCGCTTAGCTAATTGGACATCGACATCATCACCGCCAAGCAACGCCAGACTTTCGCGCGCGGTTGTCGCCAGAGCTTCGTCGGCGGAGACAGCTGTCTGCAGCAGGATGGGCACCACGGAACCATCGCCCAGCGTACCGAGAACCCGGACGGCGGCGATCTTCATGTTGGCATCGTCCGAGCTGGACGCCTCGATCACCGTTGGCAACGCCGATACATCACCACGATTGCCAAGCACATGCATCACCAGGATGCGGCGGACCGGCGACAGTGAATCGAGTTGTTCCACCAGTTGCCCGGTGGTATCTGAGTCCGTCAGATTGTGCGCGAGCTCCAGTCCGATACGAAACAATGCTGGATCGTCATCGTTCAAATAGGAATTCATGAGATCGTTTACGTTGCGGGAACCTGAACGAATTTCGCCGAACCGCGACGCCACGTTGATAAATTTCGGTAAGCCGGCCGATCGAAGGGACGACAGAACTTTCAGGGCGTCTGCATTCTTTCCTTCCGTGAGTAACCTGTCCGCGGCCGTCAGGCAGGCGTCTGCTGCTGTCATACGCAGCGATGATCTGCCACTTAATGCCTGTTGGACAGCGATGATGGATTCAGGTGTGGCCAGCATCCCTAATGCAGAAACTGCAGCTGCCGCAACTTCGTCGTCGTCACTGCTCGCCAGACCAACCAGCGCGTCGACAGCCTGTGCATCTTTGCGGACGGCCACCGAATTGATCACACCCACAAGTTGCCGGCCCTTCACTTCGCCCAGTGCCTGCCGAAACGCCTGATCGACTTCGGAACCGGGATTCGATTCCAGTGCAAAACGCGCGTAGTGCGACAGATTCGGGTCGGCCAGCAACTTCGCAACCACAGGCACTGACTTTGATGTGCCGATGATCGCCAGCCGCTGGCAGGCTTTGGCTTTATCAAACAGTTCCGCATCGGAATTCAGAACGGTCAGCAATTGCGACTCGTCACCTTCGGCAGGCAGAGGCTGCTGGGCCGGTGCGGCAGACGGCAACATCAGAAACAACAGGAGTACAGCGATAGGATAAGAAGAGCGAAGGTTGATCATTAGTCTTGTCGTTCCTGCGGGGATAAGTTCAGGTGTAATCTGCGGCGCGGCGCCGCCAGGACCAGCCCGGATCAAACGTGCCATGGCTCACGCATCGCGCGAGAACGCATGCGGTTGGCTTCATCGTCATTCGCAAACTCTTCCTTCACAGGATCGAATGTCAGTTTGCGCCCCAGTTGCCATGCGATGTAGGCGGCGTGGCACACAACGTGTGACTGCGCCACCACCGCTGCATTCGCGTTGGTCAATGCTCGTGTCTTCACGCAGTCCAGGAAGTTGCGGATATGGGTCGTCGGATCCGTCCCCGCCCGGTGGAACACCGATTGCTGAGTCCGCAGCGATTCCGGTTCCAGGATGAAGTTCCCGGAATCCCCGGTTTCAATCCAGCCATCATCGCCTTCATACCGCACGCTGCACGTGCCCATGCCCATCCAGCCTTCGCTGCGCATCACCAGCTTCAGACCATCAGCGTAATAGCATTCCACTCCATCGGCATTGGGAACATATTCAACCGGAGCGGTGTCGTCCCGACCAGCGGCCCACTGACACAGGTCGACCGTATGCGAACCCCATTCCAGAATACCGCCGCCATGAAAATCGAAGTGTCCGCGCCAGCGACCACGGACGTATGCAGAATTATAAGGCCGCCACGGACAGGCCCCGAGCCAGCGATCCCAGTCGCAAACGTCCTTCGCGGGTTCCGGTTCGGCAGGCAGCCAATGATGACTGGTGCCTGGCGGCCGCGTATTGGCGTGAATGGTATGCAGCTTGCCAAGTCTGCCTTCCTGTACAAGGTTTTTGGCAAATTCAAAGTTACCAATCGTGCGTCGTTGAGTCCCCGCCTGATAAACGCGGTTGTACTTGCGATACGCATCGGCCAGAGCGCGGCTTTGAGCGATCGTCAGCGAACAGGGCTTTTCGCAGTAGACATCCTTGCCGGCTTTCGCAGCCAGAATAGAGGCCATGGTGTGCCAGCGATCACCGGTCGCGATCAGCAGCGAATCAATGTCGTCTCTGGCAAGAATGTCAAACATGTCCTGATACAGGACACAGTCTTTATTGTGATACGTGCCATCGACCAGCGTCTTGACAGCTTCGCGTCGCGACTTCTGCAAATCAGCAATCGCAACAAACTGCACATCGGCATTGGCCAGAAAGCATTTCAGGTCGGTGGTG
>Ga0315316_10003801_pt1 | contig 10978 bp, 7 predicted proteins | sample M160m3416metaG_FD_203702 | JGI IMG/M metagenome (GOLD analysis project Ga0315316, IMG submission 203702) | Ammonia-oxidizing marine archaeal communities from Monterey Bay, California, United States - M1 60m 3416 | ecosystem: Environmental > Aquatic > Marine > Intertidal zone | place: USA... | reverse complement strand
CGGGATGTTCTAGTTAAAGCTCTTGAGAATGAGGGAGTCAAAGTTATTTTTGGATACCCTGGTGGAGCTTCAATGGAAATCCATCAAGGACTAACTTTGACAAAAAAAATACGAATGGTTCTGCCTCGCCATGAACAAGGCGGTTCCTTTGCAGCTGGAGGCTATGCCCGCTCTACCGGCGAAGTTGGAGTCTGTCTGGCAACATCAGGGCCTGGAGCGACAAACATGGTCACCGGCATAATTGATGCTAAAATGGATTCCATTCCTCTTGTCGCTATAACTGGTCAGGTGCCCAGTACAGTTTTGGGCAGTGACGCATTTCAGGAAACTGACATCATCGGTGCCACTTTCCCGCTTGTAAAACACAGCTATATGATTCAAAGTATTGAGGAAATACCCCAAATCATTAATGAAGCATTCCATATTGCTCGTACCGGTCGACCTGGACCGGTTCTAGTCGATATTCCTAAAGATATTCAACAGCAGGAGGGTATAGTTGATTTTAATGTTTCTTTTGATTGTCCCAGCTATCGTCCGAATTTAAAGCCCTCGGCATTACAATGCAAAAAAGCAGCGCACGCAATCAGAACTGCAAAACGTCCAGTAATATATGCTGGCGGAGGCATTATCAGCAGTAGAGCCTCTAAAGAACTGCGAGCCTTTGTAAAAAAAACCGGAATTCCTGTTACAACTACCTTAATGGGCTTAGGAGCATTTCCTTCCAACGATCCTCTTTCCTTACGCATGTTAGGAATGCATGGTGCGGTTTACGCTAATATTGCAATAAATCATGCTGACCTCGTCATCGCTATGGGAGTGCGTTTTGATGACAGGGTCACCGGCAAACTTGCAGAGTTCTGTAAAGAGGCTGAGTTTATCCATATAGATATCGATCCATCAGAAATTAATAAAAATATTCTAGTGGATATTCCGATCCAAGGAGACGTGAAGGAGACTTTAAAAATTCTTCAAGGCTATGTCGAACCCAAAAAAGATATCAAACCATGGATAAGACAATTACAGGACTGGAAAAAAGAATTCCCTTTGAGTTTCAAGCTTAAAAAAGGAGAAATTGTCCCACAGTCTGTAGTCAGCAATATAAACAAACTTGCTAATAAGGACGCTATTTTTTCCGTGGGTGTCGGTCAGCACCAGATGTGGGCAGCGCAGTTTCTTGATTTTGACGAACCCCAAAACTGGATGTGTTCATCTGGGTTGGGTGCAATGGGATATGGATTATCAGCGGCCATGGGAGCTCAAGTTGCATTCCCCAAACGGCAGGTTATCAATATTGAAGGAGATGGAAGTTTTTTGATGAATATCCAGGAGCTACAAACCTTGAAAGTAGAGAATATCCCGGTAAAAAATATCATTCTAAACAACGCACATCTAGGAATGGTAGCCCAATGGGAGGACCGTTTTTATAAGTCTATGCGTGGACATACTTTCATCGGCGATGCTAATTTTGCAGAAATAGCACATGCCTTTGGAGTTAAATCAGAAAGCATTAATGATCCTAAAGATGTTATTCCTGCGTTAAAGCGGATGCTTAAGCACAATGGTCCGTATGTCTTGGATGTCAAATATCCCTATAATGATAAAAGCCATGGCCATGTAATGCCTATGATTCCTGGAAACCATGCCTATCTGGATACTTGTCTGGACGAATCGACCACCTTACGAGATTATTGGAAAGAGGATTGAATAGAGATATTCTTACCGTTAGTTGCTAGATTATTAGGAAGCCTTCCTCAAACTGTATTCCAAATAAGCCCGTTGAATATTAGCGTCAATCAAATCTAAGTTTTTCCAGCTTTTATATTTTTTTATCAAAACTGGTCGAGCTGCGTCTTGCGTTTCCTTAAGAGATTTACCCTCCTCTAGCCCTTTAAGAACTAAGGTTTTAAGGTTAAACAGGTAATGTCTCATCGCTAAGAGAACTGGTTTGCCTCCTGGATCACCATGACCAGGGATATAAATTTCCGCATCTAAATTACCAAGCTTATTCATTGCAGAAATCCAGTCCTCTATATAGGCATCACTCATATCGGGAATTTTCTTATAAACAACCAAATCACCAGTAATCAGGGTTTTTAGCTCTTTAATGTAGATGAACAAGTCGCCATCAGTATGCCCGCGCACGTGAATAAGCCTTAAACTATATCCACCCAAAAAAATTTCCATTTCATCTTTAAAAACCATATTAGGAGGAGTGACGACCGTCTTATCCAGCTCATGAATATTTCTGGACTTGAAAGATTCCAAATGATCCTTGCCAGAATCACCGGACAAACTCCTACGAACATTCTCATGGGCAATGATAGATCCACTACTTTGAAAGATCTGGTTGCCAAAAGTATGGTCTCCATGATAATGCGTATTGATCGTGTAAACGATAGCGAGATTAGTCTGCTTGCGAATTTCTACTAGTACTTTTTCAGCTTCATTAGGGGTCACTCGGGTATCCACAACCACAACTCCATCTCGAGTGATGAGAAAAATGGTGTTCGAATCCACACCCTCTCCATTCACAACTGTAAACAGGTTCTTCCAAACCTCAACGGTTTTAAGGCCTTCAGCACTGCAGAGTCCACTCACAGCTAAAAAAATGTTGAAGAATGCAGTACAAGCAAGATATTTGAATCCCTTAGCTGCCATATCAGTCCCCTAAAAAAACTATTTAATATTCATGTGTCTCTAGAAACCAACACTTACATCAACTTAGTCGATTTAATAAAGCACCTTTAATATCAATGGAAACGAGGCGCATGGTAGCACTTCTTAAGTTGACCGGCAAGTAGCGCTTAAGAGTTAGCTAGCATTTTATTCCAGATTAAGTTCTTATAGTATTCCTAACTCTTTAACCCATTAATTATTTATGTTAATTTAACGCGATGGAAGCATTGGATAAGAAAAAATATGACTTTCTCTTATACCTTCTTGAAGAAGGTGATGCCATGGTTTGCCTTGATGCTAGACTCCCAGAAGTGGATGTTCCTGAAAGTCATAAAAACAACTCGTCCTTGAACCTGATCTTTAATCTGAATTTCAAACGACCGGTTGAAATAACAGAAGAGGGAATTTTTGCCTCTCTGGTCTTCAACGGTCGTCCCCATAAGTGTGCCTTACCTTTTAATGCCGTGTGGGCCATATACGACCCCAAAATGAAAAATGGTCAGGTATGGGAAGAGAGCATTCCATCAGATATGAGTCTGACAGATCAGGAAATACTGAATCAACCAGAAAAACTCCCGCTGAAAGCCGTGAAATCAAGCCGCAAACCTTCCTCAGATACTAAAAACGAGAGTAAGCGAGACAGAAGCCACCTTCGAGTTATAAAATGATTTTCTGGAACCTTTTCCATATCCTTTACAAAGGTTTGAGGATAGATTACAATTTGCCTCTGCTCAAGTTAACTTAAAATTGAAAATGTATGGTGGGCGTAGCTCAGTTGGTAGAGCTCTCGGTTGTGGTCCGAGTGGTCGCGGGTTCAAGCCCCGTCGCTCACCCCATTTTTAACAGGCAGAACTAGCTGAAATAATTTAAATCACCCGCCAGCAACTAGCTAAGTCGTATAAAAAAATTACCACCAGCAATAGACTCGTTGCGTAGTTGTCTATGAAAAAACCTGTTTATCACACAAGAAGATTTTAGGATTATAAAACATACTCCTGTGACGAACGATCAGGTCCCGCAAAACGTCCTATAAGGTATGTTGCTTAGCGGAGGTGGTTCGGAGTAAACTTCCTCCTCTTGAATATCTTCAAATGGATGGCTCAAAACGTTCAACATTTTTGTGAAGGGCTTCATGTCTCCCTGCTCCACTGCAGCAGAAAGTGCTTCTTCGACTTTATGGTTGCGCGGAATATAGATTGGGTTAAAGCGATCCATCGCCTCTGCCCTAGTCTCTTTTGAAACTCCTTCCTGCTCCAGGCGCTTTTGCCAACGTTGAAGCCACAGATCGAAAGCAGCTGGATCTTTAAACAGATTTCGTACCGGATCGCTCACACCTAGCAAGACTTTTGCAAGATGTCGAAAGACGAGAGTAAAGTCTGCCTGTCCTTCTGCCATTACGGATAGCAGATCGGTGATCAGTTTCTGGTCTTGAGGGTCTTCGGTCGACAAACCGATCTTGGATTGCATTCCAGCCAACCAGTGAGATTCATAGAGAGGTTTAATACAATCGATCGTTTCAGTAAGCAGCTCAATTGCCCGATTCTTATCGGGATCGACAATCGGAATAAGTGTTTCCGCCAATCGAGCTAGATTCCAGACCAGTATCTCCGGTTGATTAGCATAAGCATAGCGGCCGTGTTGGTCGATCGAACTAAATACTGTGCCCGGTGAATAAATATTCATAAAGGCGCAGGGACCGTAATCAATCGTCTCGCCAGAGATTGTCATGTTGTCGGTATTCATCACACCATGAATGAAACCAATATTCATCCAACTTGCTACCAGAGCTGCCTGTGCATCTGTGACAGCTACGAAGAATTCCAAATAAGGGTTTTCTGCATCGGCTATTTCAGGGTAATGCCGCAAAATAGCATAGTCGGCGAGTGCGCGGACTTTATCGACTTCACCACGCGCTGCTCCATACTGGAAAGTTCCAACACGAATGTGGCTAGCTGCAACTCGGGTGAGAATAGCACCAGGAAGAGGGGTTTCTCGATAGACATTTGCCCCAGTGGAAACGGCGGCAAGAGCGCGTGTTGTCGGAATGCCAAGCGCATGCATAGCTTCCGCAATTAGGTATTCGCGCAATACCGGGCCAAGAGCCGCTTTCCCATCTCCGCCACGAGAGTAGGGGGTACGGCCCGAACCTTTCAGCTGAATATCGCGGCGTCTTTTTTGGGTATCGACCACTTCACCAAGTAGAAGCGCGCGCCCATCCCCCAACTGCGGTGAGAAACCGCCAAACTGATGCCCGGCATAAGCTTGAGCTAAGGTATTCGAACCTTGGGGTACTGCATTGCCAGAGAAAATCTCCAAACCTGCCTCCGAATCCAGCGCTAAAGGATCAAGACCAAGCTCTTCCGCCAGCGCATAGTTTAAATGTAGTAGTTTCGGTGCAATCGCGGGCTCTGCATCGCAAGAAACGAAAAATCCTTCAAGACTACTGGCAAAGCTATTATCAAAGTTGAAGTTGATAGGATTATCCTTAGTCTCAGTTGATTTAACCATCTATATTCTCCCAGCATTGCTAAAATAAAATTCTACTAAGTAATAGAAGAGTTAGACCTTTTGATGCTAATGATTAGGGATAGGATTGATATTATTATTTTAAAACACACTAGAGTCAGTAAAAACACAGTTTTAACAACTACTGTTCACATGAAAACCAAATATTTTCTGAAAAGATTGGCTAATTCAAAAAAGGTCCCTATAGAAAAAAGTTTTGGTATCTCGTTGTAAAAAGAGATTGGCTAGAAGTCTCTGACATTATTTATTGAGCCTATTTATTCTGAAGTAACCAATTCGGCACGAGAGTTGTTTTTAATTTTCTTATACTATAGCTTTAGAGGTAGAGGGCACCTTATATCTATTTATAACTGGCTTATATCGTATATCCTTTGCATATGCCTAACAGAAGTTTTGGAAAGTGACCAGACGTTTGCCAAAATTGCGCAGTGAACCCAAAATAGCAAGTAGGCGAATTAACTTCTATCTATATTCCGCTTGGAGGAGGTAGGATTAGTGATGACCATAAATTATTTCAAATTTTCTTGTTTCCTTCTTTCAAAATTACAAGTAGAATGTTAAAAAAGTACAAAATACAAAGAAATGAACAACACCATTTATCTAGCATTTATTCCACTCTCATATTTTGGGTTTATTTATTGTGGGCTTAAATATCATTGTCCACTCCCGTATACTTTAAATATGCGCCTGTAGCTCAGCTGGATAGAGTTCCGGACTTCGAATCCGTAGGTCGCAGGTTCGAATCCTGCCAGGCGTACCATTGTTTGGCTTTAAAATAGTTTCAAGTAGGTTTTAACTGAAGAAGTAGAAAATCGCTCCCTGAGTTGTCGGAAAAAATTATAGCAAGACTTCTACAGACCCATAAGGCAAGAGAAAGAGGTTTTTATGTTTAATATGAAAGTAAGACAACTGATCGCTCTGACTGCGACGGCAACCTTATTCTTTTGTCAGAATGCCTTAGCGACAACTACAATGGACTCCATTGGAACCGGCAGCGCCGGCAGCTACAACCACGGAGAACTAAAAGGCGACAGTAGCAAAAGCAAAACAATGCATTATCACATTTCTGGTAGCGGGGATCATCACATTTCCGGAAATGCTGTTCATCATAGATCGGAAGGAAGTAATTCTAAAAAATCCTATTCCCATCAAGATAAAAAAGGCTATAGCCACAAGAAATCTGAAGGAAGCCAATCAAAATCTCACTCATACGGGAAATATGGGCATGGGAAAAAATCTCATACCTTTAAGGGCGGATATGGAAAGTCCTACGGTCATAAAAAATCCGAAGGCAGCCAATCAAAGTCTTACTCATACGGGAAATATGGGCATGGGAAAAAATCTCATGCCTTCAAGGGCAGATATGGAAAGTCCTACGGTCATAAAAAATCCGAAGGCAGCCAATCAAAGTCTTACTCATACGGGAAATATGGGCATGGGAAAAAATCTCATGCCTTCAAGGGCAGATATGGAAAGTCCCATGGTCACAACAAAGGTTCACACGGGGGTCATGGCAAGAGTCCTTTTAAACACGTAATGGCTTATAAATTTAAGTTAGGCTTAACCGATATGCAGATCAATAAAATGAAAGAGCTTGATTTAGAATTTAAGAAGAAAATTATTCAAGCTAAGGCAGATCATGAGATCGCCCACATGGAACTCGACCTTCAAGTACATTCCGGTAAAGTGGATGAGGCAAAAATTCGTACTGCGGGAGCAAAAATAGTTGCTTCGAAAACTAATAAAATTATTGCAATGATTGATGCTAAAATACAACTTCTTAACCTATTGACAGCGGATCAAAGGCATAAAATGGCCAAAATGCATTAGCTAAAAGCATATCGGGGCGTAGCGCAGCCTGGCTAGCGTACCTGCTTTGGGAGCAGGGGGTCGGAGGTTCGAATCCTCTCGCCCCGACCATTAAAGAAAGGACTTACGGCAATTGCTGTAGGTCCTTTTTTGTTTGGGGTGGCAAATGGGTGGTATTTAGGCTATTAATAATGAAGCAAAGTCGTAATTTTTAAGTTTCCGTGAAGTCGACTAACGTAAACTCTTGCCAATGTTTAAAGTATTAATTCTGAGTTAGTTCTTTATTCCCCCAGCTATATAGATTCCGAGTCGCATGCTTTGCACAGCAGAAATGTTCCCAGTCTTTTTTTTACCGTTTTCATCATTAACCCAAGGACGGAGAGTCATTGGAGGGTTATGCCTAAGCAGGCCGTAATTAAATTTTTATTTTTTTATCGTTTTATAGTCTTGAGGTTTTAAGCTATATTATTTATGCATCAAAACTTCTGCATTTTTTTCGAATTACTATGCTCATTCCTGATGGATCTAGAAACAAAACAGCTACCAAAAGAAACCCATAACGCTCATTGCATTGTTTGTAGAAACTAATGCTGAGCGCTTTCCTCACTATTCTCAGGAGAAGTATTTTCCTTGTAAACATCCGCAATTTCATCAGTTATTAGAATGATAGATATCCTTCTATTACTAGGATTGAAATAGTCACCTGGAATTAAAGGCTCAGTTCCTCCATAAGCTATAATCCGTCTAATTCTTGCAGATATCATTCCTTGACTTACTAGCTCTATTCTAGCGGCAGAAGCTCTCTCCATTGACAACTCCCAATTAGATTTTATGGAATCTTGATATTGTGTCCCGTCCGTATGACCCTCAAGAATAATGTTTCCGGGTAGATCTTTAATTCTCATTGCAACAAACTCCATTATACTTAATGCTGTTTGTGTAAATCTAGCACTGCCAGCTTCAAACATAGGCTTATCCATTAAATCCATAACTTGAATTCGAATTCCACCTGGGACATTTTCCACTTTTAAGTGTTCGTCTGCACCCTGAAACCTTTTTTTAATCTCTTCCACCATACGGACATCATTTAACGAATTGGTGTCTGCCTGTTTTATTGAGTCTGAACTTTTCTTGTCTGTCTTTCCCGTATGTTTAAATGCTTTATAACTTTTGAAGTATTCTTTTAAGTTATCTCGAGACTCCTGGGATAACATCGATAACAACCACAGCATAAGAAAGAATGCCATCATGGCTGTCACAAAATCTGCATAGGCAACTTTCCATGAACCTCCATGAGCAGCGTGTTTTTTGTTAACTTTTCTTTGAATGATTACTGTTGAGCCCCCTTCTTCCTCATTATTTAGGCGGTTCAGTTCTTTCTCTTTAATCAAGATGCCCTTTATAGCTTCTTTTTTTTCAATCTGAGCTGTAAAATAATCCAGAACATCGGTTGAAATCTTTTCTGTAGATTCAGCATCATTATTTTCTTCAGTTATAGCTTGTATATGTTCCTTGGTTTTTTTTATAAAAACGTCTAACTTACTAATTCTCTCATCAAAGCTTTGTGTCGAACTTAAAGCGGTTTTAAATACCGCAAAAGATTCTTCATCTAACTTGTTAATTATTTTAAAATCTTTGCTTTGTTCATCCAGTGCGTTTAGCTCATCATTAAATTTTTGAGCTTCTCCAGCTTCCCCCGCTTCCTCAGCCTTCTCTTCCTGAAGAGATAGAAGTTCTTCTTTATGCTTATTTAACTCATCTTTCTCGACCTCTACTGCAGCCAGCTTTTCCTGAAGCTCTGTTATTTCATTCTGAAAATCGGCTATTTCAGCTTCCAAATTCCCACGACCAGTATCTTTCTTACTCAATTCCTCTAATTGTTTCTTGAGGTTTTGGTTCTCAGTCTTATAATTTTTAATTTGTTTGATCGATTCTTTTATCTTCTTGGAGTTATCTTCTTCAGGTGACTGAGCTTCCAGTTTAGTTTTTGCTTTTTCAAGTTCTCTCTCTGCTCGGGCCTTCTCATCTAAAAGTTTTCCCTGCACCACTTTTTCAGAAGTGAGCAGTTCTTGAACTTTTTCTAGCTCTTCTTGTAATGCCGGTAAATTTGTTAAGTTTTCTGATAGCTTTTTGTTTTTTTGTTCAAACGTCTCAACTTTTCTAAGCAAACTATGCTTTTCATTCTCCATCTCCCTTTTATAGTTCTCAAATAACGTTTCATTTCTCTGTTTATTAATGTTGATTAAATTATTTGCTTTTGTCTCAGATTTTCGGGATAAGAGTTTTTGTTCTGCTAATCTTTCTTTTAAAAGTGCAACATTTTGATCTTTTGATTTTTGAGAATTATCAAGGTTGGTTATATTTTCTTTGTGGAGTTGGATTGCATCTTGGATTGAATCTTTTAGGTCTTCAGGTGTACCCGGTTGATTTAAAATCCGCAAGACATCCTGAATTAATTGATCCATTAGTTGCTTTCGATGCAGGGGTAACTGATTAAAATAATTTGCTCTATATCAGAGTATTTATTTTTTATCAGCTCTAAAAATCGCATCCTATTTATTTAAGGCAGTTTAGTTCTATTAATAATCACAGTAATTGCTTTATTTATCTCTAAAAAATTTAATCCGGAGTCGGATATTTCAGCAGTTTTCAGACTACTAAAGGCTACATACTATTTTCTAGATATATTCTGAAAATTAGAACCATCACCAAACAAAATTACTGGCACCATAGCCCTCTCTAAAAATAAAGCAATTAGAGTTTCTACTATAGATTTCGTAGTTTCTTTTGTTCCTTAAAAGCCTCTTCCAAATCCATAAAGCTTGGTCTATCATTTTTGGGCACAGCCCTTCTTCCAAATTCGAGAGCAATTTTAGGGTTTATTCCACTCACAAAATAAATAATGATTGTTTTTATTACCATCAAGTACTCCTTCTCACTTTCGGCATACAATTTCATTTTTCGAGCTATCGGCCCAACAATCCCATAACACATTAAAATCCCTAAAAAGGTCCCAACCAAAGCAGCTCCAATAGAGTGTCCAAGAACCTCCGGTGGTTCTGATATCTTGCCCATAGTTATGATTACACCCAATACTGCGGCCACAATTCCAAGCCCAGGAAATGATTCGGCTATTTCATTTGTTAATGAAGCTTCATGCTCTAATTCTTCATAATAAGCTTCTACTTCGGATTCCAGCAATGTGTTTAAATCGTAATATTGAATTTTAGTGGATATGATTGTTCTAAAAGAATCAGTTAAAAACGTAAGAGCTTCTTTTTTCTTCATAAAATCCGGGTAATTTTTAAAAATTGAGCTATTTTCCGGGTCATCCATGTCACCTTCTAGTTTTATGGGACCGTCTTTTCTAATTTTCGCAAAAATTTCATTTAATAAATTTAAAACATCAACATAGTCAGCTTTGTGCAGAGGCTCATATAAGACTCCCTTAACCACACATTTCATTGTCGCTTTAAACAAATGTGGTGTGCAACTTGCTATGAAAGCTCCTAATCCTGCCCCACCTATAATCAATAACTCAACTGGTTGCCAAAGCACGTGTAAGTTTCCATGTTCTAAAACATATCCGCCTATTACGCTTGCTAATACAATAAACAACCCGATTGGAGTGAAAGCTTTATTCACATTATCTCCTAAACTTATATCTTATGAAATAAATGCGCTGGGCCTATCAAATAACGAAAAACAACCATTTCTTTATAAATAATAAGGGACACACTAAAATTTAATTCGACACTACCCTTTTAGAATCAATATCTTAACGATATTACTAGATAAATAGCCTCTAGATACTCCTAATTTCAAGCTATAAATAACTATGACTATTCATTTTGAGGCTAATTTTAGTAACATTATGGTTTTCTCATCGACAAAAGTATGAGAGTACCTAATAATTTAATGTTAAAAATAATAACTCTACTATATGTTGGTCTTATATCTCGAGCCT
>Ga0315316_10003800_pt1 | contig 10979 bp, 10 predicted proteins | sample M160m3416metaG_FD_203702 | JGI IMG/M metagenome (GOLD analysis project Ga0315316, IMG submission 203702) | Ammonia-oxidizing marine archaeal communities from Monterey Bay, California, United States - M1 60m 3416 | ecosystem: Environmental > Aquatic > Marine > Intertidal zone | place: USA... | reverse complement strand
CTGTTAGCGCCACCCAACGCGTTGGAGCTGCCTTTTAAGTGCTGTTGCAATATATCTAGTAGTGTCGTTGACTGACGATCATAACTATCCCTGATCTTGTGGCGAGCGGCGTATTCCAGTGATTTTAGAATCTTTAGCAGACGCGCCCTCACTTTAATGCGGTAATTGTTGAGTGTGGGACTTGTTCGTACTCGCGGGTCCGTCATGATTTCGCGGTAGAGTTCGGTAAGCCCCAAAACTGCGGCTTCACGCTGCGTTGGTATGCGGGCAGCGGACTCGAGCTGTAAAGCTGAAGCGATGCTCTTTTCAATTTCGTGGAATGGACGGCCTTCTGCTGCGACAATGGTTGTTGATAACAACATTGTCGAGAGCATTACCGAAGTCACCTGTCTTATAATTCGCAAGTAAGTCATCCTGTAGCGTTAACAAACCGTATCCACTGTTTACCCTTTGTTACCATTGTTCGGTGTGACGTCAATAAAATCAAGTGCGACTCACCGAAGCGTTACTAGCTTGAACACGGCGTGCTGCCCGGTGATTATCCTATTACGGCGGCGAAATAGCGACAAGAAAAATAAGCTTAATTGCCTCTGGTGGTGTTAGATGGTATTCTTTATCCCGCCGAGACGTAGTCACGTTTTAGCGGATGGTCGCGCTGTTGGTAATGAAATTGACGGCATATCCAATAATGTTTTGAGTTTAAATAGGGAAGAATTGAAATGAGACAATTATCGATAATGACGGCGGGACTTTTCTTTGCACTTGTGATGTTGCTGAACCTAAATAGTGACAAGTTGCAGGCAAATGATAAACCAGCACGTATTCTATTTGTTACCCAGAGTGCTGGTTTTGTGCATGGCAGCGTTAGACGCGGCGACAAACCGCTAGCCGTGAGCGAAAGAGTTATGACGGAATTAGGGATATCCTCAAAATTATTTCGAGTTGACTGCTCGCAAGATGTGAAAACTGATTTCACCAAAGAAAAGTTGCAGCATTATGACATTGTAATGTTCTACACGACAGGGAAGCTCCCAATTGATCCCGCTACGCTTGACTATTTTTTTAACACGTGGCTCAAGCAAAAGAACCACGGGTTTATCGGAACACATTCCGCGGCGGACACGTTTAAGGATTATGAACCCTACTGGGATATGATTGGCGGCACTTTTGCTGGGCATCCCTGGACGGCAAACACCACGGTGACGATTACTAATCATGAGCCGGATCACCCGATTGTTAAGCCCTGGGGAGCTGAGTTTACGATTAAGGATGAAATATATCAGTTCAAAAATTGGCAACCCGAAAAAGTTCGCGTGTTGATGAGTTTGAATATGGAGAAAACGGCACTTAAACGCCCGGCACACATTCCAATTTGTTGGTGTAAAAGCTACGGCCAGGGTAAAGTATTTCACATGAGCCTGGGGCATCGTGAAGATGTATGGACCAACCCAACCTATCAGCAGTCGCTGCTTGGTGGTATCAAGTGGATTCTGGGGGCAGCGAAAGGCGCTTCCGAACCCAATCCAGACGAATCGACAAAGCAACAGCAATTAGCGGAAGCTGCAGCGGGCAAATAGAGGACTCTATTTGTTACTGGGAGGAAAACTCGTGGTCCAGATTTTAGTTAGCAAATTTACATCACGCGTGATATATCGAATGTCATGGGATTTACCGGCTGTTTCTGTGACGTTAATCTCCTTGGTGGGAATGCCAAATGATTTGAGGGACGCAATGTTTGCTAATCCGTCATAACCAATAGCTATACCGGGCTCCATTTTTCTTGGAGCTAATTTTTTATACCTTTTTAATAAGGGGTCGGCGGGATTGTGAACATTAAGGTATTGATCTACCACAGTTAGTGCGTTACCAAAATATTTTCCTGACTCTAACCAATCTTGGTCAATTGCACCTCCAACGGTTAAGTAGGTTACTTTGCGATCCGACTGAGACTCGAGCCGAGGCGTATACGGGTTGGTGCCGCCACCCAGCAAGTGTAACGCACAGGCAGAAACGCGGGCACCCATGCTGTAACCAACCACTAATGTGCGGTTGTTAGCACGACAACGATCTAAAACGCGGGCTAAGTAGTAACCTTGAGGTTGTGCTCTTATGGCTTGGTCCTTAAATTCTTTTACGATACCCCCTACTTGGCGGTCAGCTGGCCAGGACCAAATGACGTATCGAAACCTAGTCGAGTCAGTCACGACTGGGCGAATGTGTTGATAGACATCTAACGTTACGCTCAGGACAAGCTCGGCCGATGCTGGACTGCCGTGAATAAGAAAACAAGTGTCGATGTCTTTGGGGGCGTTAAAAAGTTCTGCCGAACGAGATTGCCATTGTCCGGAAACGAGTTGCAGGTATTCAATTTGATCTACGTCGCGATCTAATTTGTCGTATTGTGCTAGGCTGCGGGTGCTAATGTGCCATATTTCATGGGTGGCTGCAATATCGTCGGGCGAATATTTTGAGAGCAGCTCAGGCGAGGTTGGTTGCGCAGTCGCAAATTGTGTGGGCAGCGTCAGGAAGATTGACAGGATGAAATGCGGTAATTTAGTGATTAAGTTCATAATAAAATCTTGCGTTGAGTGAGTTCTAGTTGGCAGTGTAATTTTATAAGATTGGAATGTTTTGAGCGACGCTCTACTCCGTCTTTGCCGGTTTTGTAGCAGCATCGAAAAAAACGATAACCTGTATTGTCATATTTATGTGTAGGCACCGATCCTATTCATTGTGATCGGTTAGTGAATAGCTTGTTTTCCGCTATGGGTGCATTCACAAATAACCTATCATTATTAGCATAGTCAAGAAGGTTTATTTATGGAACCGTTTTATTTGTAGGGTATTTAGATCTAATGGATCACGTTGTTGAGTTACATCATCCTCTGGTTGAGCATTATTTAACGGATGCACGCAATAGTGCGTCGACACAGCAAGAGTTTCGCTCATCTCTTAATCTCCTTGGTAACATCTTGGCTGTGGAGATGACACGAAAGATTGTAGTCGCTGCCTCAACGGTTCACACGCCGCTTGAAGTAACTCAAGGTTTTCAAATACACACTAGCATTGCCCTAGTGCCAATTCTGAGGGCAGGATTGGCGCTTGTAGATCCGTTTGTGGAATTAATTCCAGACTCGGTGGTATTACATCTGGGTATGTATCGAAATGAAGAAACAGCTCAACCGGTTTGGTATTACAATAAACTCGATGAGCAAAAACAAGTTGACCGAGCGTTTATACTCGATCCGATGCTTGCCACCGGAGGATCTGCTATTGCGGCTATAGAGGCGCTACGGGCGTTCGGCGTAGGAGAAATAGAGGTGGGCTGTATCATCGCCGCACCTGAGGGACTCAAATCAGTCACAGAGTTTGATGCAAATGTGATTGTGACAGTCTGTAAAATTGATGAGCGACTCGACGAAAATTGTTATATTCGCCCCGGCCTCGGCGATGCTGGCGATCGATATTTTGGTACTGCCTGAAGGGTCAGAAGTCGGGATATCGCCAAAAGTTTTAGATTAGAGGTTTGATAGTTAGCATTCAGTTAAAGAGGGCGTACCGATGGATGATATTTTACCCCGTCTCATTAGTTGCATTGGGCTCTTTGTAATGCTCATGCTTGGTTGGGCCCTGGGCAAAAATCGCGATCAAATTAATTGGCGAATTGTCAGCACTGGTTTACTAGCTCAGTTTTTGTTGGCTATTTTCGTGATGCGAACAGAAGAGGGGAACGCGCTTTTTACAGCCATTGGATCAATCTTCGCGGGAATGCTAGATTTCGTTGATGAAGGCTCAGCGATGGTATTTGGCGATAATTTCACGGACTTCTTCTTTGCGTTTAAAGTTCTGCCCACGATAATTTTTTTCTCGTCGTTAATGGCGGTGTTGTATTATCTCAACATAATTCAGCCGTTGGTTCGATTTTTCGCGTGGGCGATGCGAGTGACATTTCGCACGTCGGGTGCGGAGACACTGGCTGTGGCAGCTAATATTTTTGTTGGGCAAACGGAGGCACCACTAGTGGTTAGGCCTTATGTTGCGGCAATGACAAAATCCGAATTGATGTCCTTGATGGTGGGTGGATTTGCGACTATCTCGGGAGGGATTCTAGCAGCCTATATTGGTATGGGTATAGATGCGACCCACTTGGTTAGCGCGTCGGTTATTTCCGCGCCTGCAGCGCTTGTTATCGCGAAACTCTTGGAACCTGAGATTGCAACCCCCCTCACGCTTGGGAAGGCAGTTAGCATTGAAAAGACTGACAGCGATCCGGTGAACGTCGTAGATGCTGCCGCCCGAGGCGCCGGTGATGGACTCTCCTTGGCGCTGAACGTCGGCGCAATGCTGATAGCGTTCTTAGCTCTGCTAGCTGGCGTAGATTGGGCAGTTGGATTTGTAGGCGACATTTGTGAACGTGTATTTAACGCGGTTTCTAGCGACGCCGACGCCGATTTTCAATGGGGATTGGCGTCAATGATGGGCTGGTTCTTTTCTCCGCTTGCTTGGTTGATGGGGATTCAGTGGGAGGAGTGTTCGATCGCGGGTGAATTACTTGGTTACAAATTGTTCGCTAATGAATTTATAGCTTATCAAAACTTATCAGAATTGCAAGCAAGTACGGACACCGCATTGACACCACGAACTACAGTAATTTTGACGTACGCTTTGTGTGGTTTTGCTAATTTTGGTTCCATTGGCATTCAGTTGGCTGGTATCGGGGGAATTGCACCAACACGGCGCTCGGATCTTGCCAAGTTAGCGGTTCGCGCGATGCTCGGTGGTACGCTAGCAGCTTTTATGACCGCATGTTTTGCGGGAATATTGTACGGGGTCCCCTGGGATGTAATTTAGCGAGTTCTCGTATGTTTTAGCGTGGGGTACTAATTGATGATACATCTAAAAACTGCAGGGCAGTTGCGTGAATTGATTGCCGCGAGGGAAATTTCAGCACGTGAAGTGCTAGACGCACACTTGCAACAAATTGAACGCGTAAACGAGAAGGTCAATGCAATTGTGACGATGGATGCCGAGCGGGCTATTCAATGGTCGACGCAAGCAGACGAGTACCAGGCCAGGGGAAACGAACTTGGGGTATTGCATGGTTTACCCGTCGTGCATAAAGACCTCTTTAATACCGCTGGAATGCGCACCACATTTGGTTCTCCTATTTACAAAAATCACATACCTGATTTCGACGAATTAGTTGTTCAGCGGCTAAGGGCGGCTGGTGCAATTTCGGTTGGCAAGTCCAATACTCCAGAGTTTGGTGCCGGTTCGCAAACTTTCAATGAAGTGTTTGGTTCTACGCGTAATCCCTATAATCTGCAGAAAACTTGTGGCGGCAGTAGCGGAGGAGCGGCAGTTGCGCTGGCAACTCGTATGGTTCCCCTTGCCGATGGCAGTGATATGGGCGGGTCGTTACGCAACCCCGCTAGTTTTTGTAATGTAGTTGGGTTTCGTCCTTCAACAGGTCGCGTTCCTTCTTGGCCTAGTGATCACGCGTGGTTTTCGTTTGGGGTGCAGGGCCCCATGGCACGTACTGTCCAAGACGCCAGTTTAATGCTGGCTGCGATAGCGGGACCAGACCGTCGAGTGCCGTTAAGCATTGTCGAATCAGGTGAACAATTTCTTCAGCCGTTAGATATCGATTTGAGAGGAAAACGAGTTGCTTTTGCACCAACACTAGGAGGGATCCCGGTGTCAGGTGAAATATCGGAAGTTATTGAGGCTCAACGGAGTGTATTTGTGGACTTGGGCTGTGAAGTAGTTGATACCTGCCTTGAGTTTGGTAGGGCAGATGACGTGTTTAAAACACTTCGGGCTTTTCGATTCGCGATGAAGTACGGTGGACTAGTCGAAGAGCATGGTAATCAAATGAAGGAAACCGTGTTGTGGAATATTGCGGAAGGACAGAAACTTAGTGGCGCAGATATTGCAAATGCTCAGCGCTGGCGAACCGACTTGTTTAATCGAGCAATCAAGTTCTTTGAACGGTTTGACTTCTTGGTGGGCCCTGTAACACAAGTAGCTCCGTTTAATATTGAGGATCCATTTGTTACTGAAATTGAAGGGACTCATTTCACGAGTTATATCGATTGGATGCAATCCTGTTATCTCATTACGGCCACTGGCATGCCAGCGATTTCTGTGCCAGCGGGTTTTACCGAGAATGGATTACCGGTGGGAATTCAGATCGTGGGCGGATATCGAGAAGATTTGGAAGTGTTAAAGATGGCTAACGCATTTGAGTTAGCAACTAATATTTCAGCGAAGGCACCAAAGCTTAGTATCAGGGCAAATGTGTAAACGGTTCGGGAAGCAGCGCTGATAATGAGATTTCGCGGGGTGTGCCCAGCGTTTCGGGCGTGGCGAGAAACACTTTACAATCGGGAGCAACTTCTGCCAGTATTTGCCGGCAATTACCACAGGGTGTCCCCCCAGTCGCGGTAATGATCGCAACTGCGATTAAAGGTTGGGTGGCCCCGTTGGCGATAGCGTTGGCAACCGCGGAGGCTTCGGCGCAAATCGTGCTTCCAAATGCCGCGTTTTCAATGTTGCATCCTTTGAAAATCGAACCACGACTATCGATAATTGATGCGCCAACGGGAAAGTTAGAATACGGGCAATGGGAATGTTTCATAGCATCGAGCGCTGCGGTTAACAGTGCGGATTGGTCATTAGAGTGCGACATTAAATCGGCCCTTTATTTGTCTTTTAGTTATCAATCCACGGTTTCCAACAACAATGGCAGTGGTGTAATAGGCGCCTGACTCACCTTAACGGATGAGAGTACTTGGTTAACAAAACGGTGCGGTTGGTCGTGGGAAATGTACCCCAAGGGACTACCTAGTTGAACTTGGTCGCCAACTGAGATATTAAGTTTTATGGCGCAACAATGGTCTAAGGTATCGTCCTTCAAGGTGCGACCGCCACCCATGGTGGTTAATAGGTTGCCTAAGTGTGCACAATCAATGCTTTGCACCACTCCGTCTACCGTTGATATTATGGGTTCCCAGGAAAGTTGCGGCAGTTGATGCAAGTGGCCACCCTGAGTTGTTACCATTTGATCAAATCTAGTTAGTGCTTCACCGCTAGTTAATACGTGATTAATTTCGGTTCTGCTAGCCTTCACGTTACTCAGTTCGAGTACGTGGTGGGCAAGTTCAATTGTCAGTGCGACAAGGTCCGTTGGCTTACCGGTAGTCATCGCATCACGCGCCTCAATTACCTCTGCGGCATTGCCAATGATTTGCCCTAGTGGTTGATTCATGTCTGTTAGTACGGCTCTGGAACGGACTCCAAATCTATTTCCCGTATCAATCAGCGAACGAGCGAGTTGGCGTCCCTGTTCGATGGATTTCATGGATGAGCCGCTGCCACATTTGACGTCAAAAACCAAGCAGTCTAATTCTTCAGCTAATTTTTTTGAAAGTATACTGGCAGTAATTAACTCAACAGATGCTACGGTAGCAGTGACATCGCGGAGCGCATAGAGCAACGCGTCAGCAGGTGCAATGTCTTTAGTGGCCCCGGTAATGACACATCCGACCTCACGACAAGCCGCTTGAATCGCTTCGGTACTGAGGTCGGTTTGGAAACCTGGGATACCTTCAAGTTTGTCGAGTGTTCCCCCCGTTATCCCTAAGCCCCTGCCCGATATCATAGGTACTGTTACGTTGAAACAAGCCAGCAACGGAGCAAGAATCAACGAGGTATTATCACCAACGCCACCGGTCGAATGTTTATCAACTAATGGTGTACCCGACTTAATGTTGAGCGTTCGCCCTGACTTGAACATTGCATTGGTAAGGTGATATGTCTCGTCATTAGTGAGGCCATTGATGGTGACTGCCATTGCCCAAGCCGCCATTTGGGAGTCGGCAATCTCGCCGTGCACAAAACCATCAATAAGCCAATGGATTTCAGCTTCTATCAGTTCGCGTCGCTCGCGAGTCTTTCGAATAATATCAATTACGTTCATAGGCGGCTAAAAAAATATCTGATTTGAGTCAGTACCCTTCGGACGTGGTTTCTCCGTCTGCAATAGACTTAGAGGCGCTCGTGCCAAGGCGTGTTGCGCCAGCGGCGACCATAGCCTGTGCATCGGAAGGTGTGCGAATGCCTCCCGACGCTTTGACAGCAACCTCGTTGGAGGTGTATTGAGACATCAATTCAATGTCATAGAGCGTGGCCCCTTGATAGTTGTAATCCCCGGAAGGTTGTTTTGTGTAGCCAAAACCTGTGGAAGTTTTAACGAATCCGACGCCTAGCGCAGAGCAAATTTCGCAGAGCTTTTGTTTTGTATTATCAGAGGTTACGTAATCTGTTTCGAATATTACTTTGAGAATAGCGTTGTGTTGCTGCGCAATTTGCAGCACTCCTTGGATATCTGAGGTAATATACTCCCAATCTTCTTCAAGAGCTTTCCCAATATTAATGACCATATCAAGTTCGACGGCGCCTTGTTGGCATGCGTGTCGTGCCTCGGCGGCCTTGACCTCTGTAATATTGCCCCCCTGCGGGAAACCAATTACTGTACCAACCGAAACTTCGGAATCGGCTAATAGATCAGCTGCGCGGGCCACCATGTATGGCTTAACACAAACGGATGCGACTCCAAGTTCGGATGCAAGTCTGCATTCACGTACAAGGTCGTCTTCGGTAGCTGTGGGGTGTAGCACGGCGTGGTCAATGAGTTTTACGAGATCCATATTTTAATTCCTTTACGTCCAATCGAGTCCAGAGTGTAGCGAGTTGAGTCGCATGCATCCATCACCGGTCGTGACGACCATGTCTTCAACTCGCACGCCGCCTATGGCACGGCTATACAGGCCGGGTTCAATCGTTAGGCAATCGCCTGCAATTAATTCTGGACCACCAAAATCTAGTAAGGGCGGTTCGTGCACGTCGAGTCCAACGGCATGTCCAGTGCCGTGCGTCATGCTGCAGAAAGAGATTGGATCCTCAGGGCCAGGGAGGCCGGTCGAATAACCATTTTCCTTAATGACTTGAATGGTCGCGAGGTGAACCTCTTCGCCCGTCGCCCCTGCCCGCACGGTGGAGCAACCTGCCGAATTGGCTTCACAAACGGCGGTGTGCATGCGTTGGACAATCTCGTCAATAGAACCGTGGACGACGGTGCGAGTACAATCGCCGTTATAGAGTGTGCGTCTATTCTGAGGAAAGATATCAACAATAATAGGTTGCTCAGTGCGCAATGGACCCGTCCCATAGTTGTGGCAATCCGCCGCAATGGGACCGCAAGCAATAATACTACGGGGATTGGAATAATCTCTCTCTAAAAGAAACACATCGACCACGCTGCGTAAGATTTTCGATGTGAGAATTTGACCGCCATGCAACAAACAGCCGTCTTTATCGACGCCGGCGTTAGCGATGAGCCTACATGCCATTTCCATTGCTGATTCAGTGGTTTGTTGTGCGTCTCGCAGCCATTGGATTTCTTGTTCATCTTTGGCGCGACGTTCCATCACGCCGAGCGTTGAGCTGTAATGAATAGTAATGCCCGCGCGTTCAAGATGATAGGCGAAAATATAAGGCAGAGTGCGGTCAGTCATGACTTCTTGGACTGCGTGCTTGACTAGGTACTGGGCTGTGGCCTGTGCAGTAGCTGTCTCCCGATCACCCGATAATCCATCCGTAGGAGGGTTGGCTGCCGGACAACTGACACGATCGGCGCGTGCGTGTTGCGCGGCTCGCTGTAACTCAATGTCACGGCAAATGAACATGCTGTGATCGTCCGCAGTGCCATTTAGTTGTATGAACGCGGACGGGTCGCCAACTAGGAATCGAACTCGATGATAGAGCGAGTAGTTGGTTTTTGGAACGCCAGCCAAGAGAATCGAAAGCGGTGTTTTACTAGTGGGCATGCGGTAATTCCTAATATCGTGATATGAATTTCGCCTGTAATGTGAACGCCTCAATTTGCAACAGCGTTGTTCTATATTGCAACATTGGTTTGTCGTAAAGCCTTATTGCCCACCGCGCAACAACGAAAACTTAAGGCGGATACACCAAATTCTAAAATGTAAAGCCGTGGCACGCGTCCTGCATAGATATTTAATCATAAGCAAGGCCAACGAATAAGGTTATCAGGAGAAAGCGATGAAAACAAGAACGGTGTACCATAGTGATGGCAGGATTGAAATGAGGCGTATCATGTCAGCCAAGAGTCTTAAACATTGGGATCGTAAATATCCGCTCGCTTATGAGCGGAGTATTCTTTGGCTGCAGCCTATCGGCGGACGCGCCTTCGTTCGTGTGGCTGTCGTACAGAATGCTCGCAGTCGGCGTGGACCACTGCTGACGGGAAACTCAAATCAAGTAGTTCTCGGTTATTCCAAATTAACGGTCGATGCACCCTTAATGCCAGGTAAAGAGATGTGCTATCTAAGACGCGTGTTTTATGTAACCCAACAGGACATGCTGCTCAATGAAATTACGGATCTAAATAAGAATTGTATTCGCCCAGGTAGCATTTTACCCACCGTCTGGGGAGTTGAATACTCATTATCGGAAGATGACACCTTAAATGGGAGCTTCGAGGAACTAGTTTTGTAACGAAGTGGATAATAGTGTAATGGGTGAATATTACCATTTACTAAAGACTCTTAGGTAGGATTGGCACAAGTCGTTTACAGTGATCCGATGATGTCAGATATTTGCAGAAAAAAACGTAAAGTGTTAGACTATTGGCGAGCCTTGGCGATAGGGGTGATGTTTCGTCATCCGTGTTTGTTGTGCTTTGAAGGTGTTGTGGTGACATGCCGACGGCAATAAAACCGGCGTGCATTGTTGTCGCTTCGCTCCGGCCGCTGCACGTCGGTTTTATTGCCGTCGGCATGTCATTGGCATGGCCATAGCAAGGTTAAGCTAGTTGAGCCCGTTAGTCGTCTCCGATCATTCGGCGCGGATAGCGGGTTCGTTTTTTGCTTTGATTACGTGCAATTACTTCCCAT
>Ga0315316_10003794_pt1 | contig 10989 bp, 23 predicted proteins | sample M160m3416metaG_FD_203702 | JGI IMG/M metagenome (GOLD analysis project Ga0315316, IMG submission 203702) | Ammonia-oxidizing marine archaeal communities from Monterey Bay, California, United States - M1 60m 3416 | ecosystem: Environmental > Aquatic > Marine > Intertidal zone | place: USA... | reverse complement strand
GCATGGATTACATCAAGTACTTGATAGTGCTTATATCAAAGTAAAAGAAATGATACAAATAAATGAAATGTCTCAAGATGATTTTGAGCTATATTTAACACCAGATGATGGATATGAAAATGAAATTACCTTTACTCCTGATTTTGATTTAGACCCGCCAGAAGAGGACCCAGATGATATTAATTGATTATAGCCAAATTGCGCTATCAAACATTATAGTACAAAAACTTAATGATGAAAGTATGATAAGACATATGATACTTAACAGTATTAGAATGTATAACAAAAGATATAGAGACGATTACGGCCAAGTTGTTATATGTGCTGATGGTATGAATACATGGAGAAAAGATTTCTTTAAAGAATATAAAGCAGCACGTAAAAAGAATAGAGATAGTTCTGGCCAAGATTGGAATGAAATCTTTAGGATATTACATACAGTAAGAGATGAAATAAGAGATTATCTACCATATAAAGTTATACACATGGAAGGTATGGAAGCAGATGATGTTATTGGTACACTTACAATGCAAACACAAGAGTTTGGTATGGATGAACCAGTAATGATTATATCATCTGATAAAGACTTTATTCAACTACAAAAATTTAAAAATGTTAAACAATATAGTCCAATACAAAAGAAATTTGTCACAGATAAAAACCCAAGAACATATTTGTTTAATCATATTATGAGAGGTGATACTGGTGATGGTATACCAAATGTTCTTTCAGCTGATGATACGTTTATAACAGAAAAGAGTCAAACACCGTTAAGACAAACAAAGATTGATACTTGGTTAGAACACGCTGAGTCACTTAGAGAACACATGGATGAAGATATATACCGTAATTATCAGCGTAATTCAATTCTGATTGATTTAGCGAATATACCAGAAGACATACAAGAAAGTATTATAAATAATTTTAATGGGCAAGAAAAAACACCTAATATGAAAGTTTTAAACTATCTAATAAAGAAAAGATGCAATCATTTAATTGAAGTCGTGGAGGAATTTTATAATGGCTAGAAAATTAGTATCAGAAGTCCTGGAATCAGCAGGCAAAATCGTAAAGAGAGATGAAAGAATTAAATTCTTACAGCTCAACAAATCACCAGGTCTAACAGACTTACTTAGAATACAATATGACGATTCTATAGTATCGTTATTACCAATGGGCGCACCGTCTTATCAACAAGATGACGCACCTAAAGGGTATGAATATACTATCTTGAATAAAGCATATACTAATTTTAAGTATTTCTTTAAAGGACCAGTAGCAAATGACATGAAGCCGCTCAAAAGAGAAGGTCTATTTTTAAATTTGCTAGAATCATTAAATCCTGATGAAGCTGAAGTACTTATAGCTGCAAAGGATAAAAAAATGAAATGCAAAGGAATAACTAAAAAATTAGTTAATGATGCGTTTCCGAACTTAATCGTAAAATAAGGAGGCAAGCCTATCGAAAAATCTGTTTATTATGTTAACTCAACTATTCAAAGGAGATACAATGGATATAGAATTACCAAGCCAAGCAGAAAGAATGATGAAATCCAAAAGAGCAAGGAAGAAAAGGAGATTCATCAAAGATATACGTGAACAACGACAACATAACTTTTACGCCAAATTACATAGAAAAAAGAAAAAAGATTAGTTTACATTTGATTGAAAATGTGTTATAATATATATTATGAATTTATTTATTTTAAACAATGACCCTATACTCGCAGCTCAAGAGCAATGCGATAAACATGTGGTTAAAATGATTGTTGAATCAGCTCAAATGCTGTCAACTGTACATCGTATGCTAGATGGTTGTGAAATAAAACGACCATCAGTATCAGGTAAAACGATGGCTAAATATTTTGAATTACCTGATGAAAGAGAAAATGTTCTCTATCGCGCATGTCATTTTAATCATCCATGTACTATATGGACAAGAGAATCAATGCACAATTACAGGTGGCATTATTTACATTTTATTGGGTTATGCGATGAGTATACATATCGTTATAATAAAATACATTCAACTGATACTAAACTTAGAAAAGCTTTATCTAAATTACCTAATAACATTCCAGTTAAAAAAATGACTCCATTTAAACTTGCAATGGGTTCTAATCCTGAATGTATTACTGAAGATGCAGTTGAATCGTATCGCAAGTTCTATCATACAAAACAAGAAAGATTTAAAATGGACTGGACTAAAAGACCTATACCAGCGTGGTTCAATGCGGTATAAATTCCACAACTATAAATTCGATAAAATCGCTGACAATTATTACGATGTAATTCGTCGTGCTATGTTCAATCTAGGACACTTCGAAGTTGTTGAACATGATACGGAAGCTGATATACATTTCTATAATCATACCACTAATACAGAAAAATCACCAGGGATATTTATAGTGAAGCCCACAGCTCCCACATCTCAGCATTTTGGGATAGATATACAAGGATATGCAAACAGCGGGTACTATACGTTTAATAGACCTCCATTCGATAATTTAGCTGTTAATGACTGGTCTCAAGTAGAAGAACTAATAAAAAACAAAGCAAACAAATGGGACGATTCAGTATTACTTAAATGGAGAGATGCTAAGGATGTACATGATGACCATATATTAATTATAGGTCAAATACCAGATGATGAAACAGTAAATGGATTTGGCTTTGGTGACCATATAAAGAAATTGGATATGATTGTTGATAAGTTATATGATGAATACGCTCCCTACGCTAACTTAGTTATTAAATTACATCCAAGATATAAAAACAAAGCTCTTGTAAAAAAATGGAAAGAAGCAGGCCATCATGTTATAACTGGTTTTGATTCTATACATAGTATATTACCAAAAACAAAAGTAGCGATTATAGATAATAGTACTGCTGGTATAGAATGTATGATGCACGATGTACCAATTATATCTTATGGATATCCTGAATACCATTGGATTACTAAAGATTTAAGAATATTAACTGAACTTAAAGGATATATAGAAGATATGTCATGGTTCGATAAAGAATTAAGTAGACAATACTTAATGTGGTATATAAATTGGTACTTATGCCACGACGTAAAAACAACACAAAGACGATTAGAGGAATTATTAGATGCCGACGTACGAATTTAAAAATACTAAAACAGATGAAGTATTCGAAAAAGTAATGTCATATGACGATAAAGTAAAATTTTTAGAAGAGAATCCTGATGTACAAAGTTATTATTCAACAATGAATATAGACCATGATGGCGGTAAATCAGTTCTAAGTAGAGCTGGTAGTGGTTGGAAAGAAGTACAAGATAGGATTAAATCAGGTATGCCGCCAAGATTAAGGGATAACATAAAGACAAAATGAAATTTATACATGAACCAATTGAATTAGGTTATAATGACTTAGAAGCTGTCACAGGCGATAATGGGAGATATTATACAGACCCAGAAGGAAATCAGTATGCATCAGTTACGACAGTATTATCGATACTTTCAGAAGCTGGTATAGCTGCGTGGCGCGCACGCGTAGGCGAAGAAGAAGCAAATAGAGTATCGCGTATCGCGAGTACGCGTGGAACAACAGTTCATAATATAATAGAAAAATATGTAGCAAATGACCCTGATTATTTAAAAGGAGAAATGCCTCATAATATACAAACATTTAAAGATGTTCAAAGAGTAATAGATGATGGTGTCACAAAAGTATACCAACAAGAAGCGCCACTATACTCAAAACATCTCGGATTAGCTGGAAGAGTAGATTTAGTTGGTCAATGGGGTGGAGTTGATTCTGTTATAGATTGGAAAACAAGTAGGAAATTTAAAAAGAAAGAATGGATTGATAGTTATTTTATGCAATGCGCAGCTTATGCTATTATGTGGGAAGAAAGAACTGGCATGCCAATTAAACAATTAGTTGTTTGTATTGCTGGTGATGAAGGCTCACAAGTATTTGTAGAAGATAGAGATAGATGGACAGCTGATTTGATAAATACTATTAATGAATATAACAGAAGAAAACTATTCGGGAAATAAGATATGGCAGAACAACATTTTTTATTAGAAGCTTTAATTAAAAAACTAGAAGGTGAGATTGTAGTAGCTCAGGCTAATATTCTAGTTTATCAAAGAAACTCAGTAGGTATCGGAGAACATGGAGACTTAGTAGAAACTATTGAAAAAGAAGTGACTAAGATTGCAGATGCTCATGATAAAATTGAAGCTATAAAGACATATTGCAAATAAAAATCTTATAAATAGATATTTAAACCTTTACATTTAACAAAAAGTGTGGTATAATATATCTATGTTAAAATTTACAGACTATTTAATTGAGAGAGCAGGGAAAGGCTTAACTATATTCGATATAGATGATACTTTGTTTGTCTCAAAAGCTCGTGTAATAGTAGTAAATACTAATACTGGAAAAAGAAAATCATTAACACCTCAAGAGTTTAATACATATAAACTAAGAAAACATGAGGAATATGATTATGGTGAGTTTAAATCAGCAAAATTGTTTTATCAAACCGCTACACCAATTGGACGTATGGTTAATAAAGCAAAAGCTATTATTAAGAACGCAACTAAAAAAGGTTCAAAGGTTATTATTGTCACAGCAAGAGCTAACATGGACGATAAGAAACTTTTTATTAAAACATTAGAATCCCATGGATTACGAATGAAAGATGTTTATGTAGAAAGAGCTGGTAATATGAGTGGTTCAAGTGCTGAAAATAAACAAATTGTCTTTAGAAAGTATTTAAAAAGTGGTGAGTATGCAAGGATAAGATTATTTGATGACCACAAAGAAAACTTAGAAGCATTACTTGATTTGAAAAAAGAGTTTCCTACAGTAGAGATGTTCGCATATCTAGCTGATTTAAAAGGAAGCGTGAAAAGAATAAAATAGGAGAATATTATGCCAACAAAATTAAAACCGTCAAGCAGTAGTTATAACAGACAATCAGGAAAAACAACTGTGACACATTACTTTATTAAAGGTATTAGTCAAGAAGAATTATTTAAAGACTTAAATAATCATAACACTAAACCAAAAGTAAAACAAAAAATTAGAAATGAACTTGTCAGACGTGGAGTTAAGATAGTCTGGAAGCCAGTATCTAATGAAGTCTAACATAGAAAGAATCAAGGAAGTACTTGATTTAGAGGAATATCGAAAGAATCAAAAAAGGTTATTTCGTAAGAGAATATTTAGTAGTGTATTGGCGATTTTATTAATAGGTGGTGTGATATACATGTGGTATAATGGATATGTCTAAACAATGGCACGGAGGCAAAGGTTCTAAAAGAAGAGATTCGAATGAAGAAGCTTATGCTGATAATTGGGAAAAAATATTTGGTAAACCAGAACCAAAGGTAAAGTCGCGTAAAGCTCAGCCTTCGCATTCTGTCACTCAAGTACATAGAGATAAAACTAAATATAACCGAAGAGTTAAAAATGAACGCCAAATTATGCACGAAGAGAAAGTCTTCGGTTATAAATATAATAACGAGGAATAAATATGAGTATAGATTTAGAAAAGTTTGATTTTGGATTTACTGCTGTAGATGAAGATGAATTGGAAGTAGTACAAAAACAAACTCAAAAATTAGAATCAACTTCAGGAAAAGTAGAAGAAGCTGAAGATAAATTAAATAAATTATATAATTCTATATTACCTTTACTAAGTAATTTAAAAGCAAACCCAGAGAAAGATTATATCTATTGGCCTAAAAGAACAGAAAAGGTAGAAGCTTTCGAAGATTTAATATCGGAGATAGTTAAATAATGGCTATAGGAACTACTAATATATCGATATCAGCTATTAATACAGAGAATACGGCAACAACAAGTAATTCTCTTAAAACATTATCTGAAACAGCAGTTGAAGGTTTAAGTACTTTGAACGAAGCTCCATACGCAATGTCGGAATTTCAAAATTATTCTCACGTATTTAGTACTAACTATAGTTTATATACTACTAATAGCGGTGGTAAAGCTAACATAGATAGAAATCATATGTCTTTAACAGATTCTACTTGGCCAATTGGAGCAGACGGTTCAGATTGGACCGTGTCAATTTCTTCAGCAGCTGGTGGACAGACCGGTATTACACTTAATTGCACTAGGTCTGGTAATCATTCTAGTGGAAGCACATATCCAAATAGCTGGGTATCAGTAGTAGCTACTGGTACTAATTCTTGGACTTTAGCTCGTTCAGTTTTTGACTTATGGTATAGCAATTATAATTCAAGTAATAATACAACTTATGTTTATTTCCGTCGTACTGAAACAACAACGCGTTTAAATTCGAGCGGAAGTGGAACAATCACCTTAAATGTTTAGGAAATAACATGGCAAAACTATTAACAGAAAAAGAAAATATATTATCTAACCCTGAAACAGTACGCGCAATTGCTTTAGAGCAAGAATATTATACAAAAGGCAATCACCCACAATTTACTGGTGAAATGGTTTGTCATATCAGTGAAGATGTATCAAAAGAATTTGGTATTTTATCTGATGCTACAAATGAAGTAATATTCGCTTTTCAAGAACTAACTAATAAAACTGTGACAGAGTATAAAACATATTTACAATATAATACTTCAACTACTGAAGCTCCTTATGTTCATACTGACCAATGGTTAGACTTTCAACACGACCCAATCGACGGTCCGTCACCAAAGTCATCGATGAAAGTTAATTATATAGCAAACGTTTATCTTTGTCCACCTAATATTGAACAAGATACTACAAGATTCGAATTCTATACAGCTGATGATGAAGAAAGCGATTGGGTAATGGCTGATTATTTAAAACTTGCTGATGATAAAATTACATCAATTGGTACAAAAGCTTTTGGATATAATAAAGCTATAATATTTGATTCAAGCATTCCACATAAAAACGCTCCAATATGCGATAACTATTGGGGTACAACAGTAGCTGATAGCCCTTTATGCTTTACAGTATTTATGAACACAGATTAATCTAAAACTTTTATTATGAACATATTGAATATTCAATTACCTAAAAATCATTTCCATACACTATTACATTTAGCTCAAAATAAAGAGCATAATGTATATAGTAATTGGCATGGGACAACAAGTTATGAAAATGCTTGTGGTATACACACATTAACTGAACAAGATAATAAATTTATTCATGTTGCACAAAAGGAAGAGGTAATTGAATATATTGAAAAATTTATTGATTATTATAACATTGATATATTACAAGTTGCTGACCCTCGTAAAGCATATTTACATACACACTTTAAAGATAAAGTCTTATATATTGGACCATCAGAAAAGGCTGCAAGATTAGAAACAGATAAATTATTTTCGAAAAGGATGGCAGATACTGTTGGTGTAAAAACACCCGAGATAATAAAACAAGGAAGATATTCAGACAGTGATTATGGTACTAATCTTACCTTTCCTGTTATAGAAAAACCTGCTCATGTTTGGTCACCAGCTGTAAATTTATTTAATGAAGCAGATGTAAAAAGAGCAATTGAAAAAATCCAGGAAGGCAGTTATCCTCAAAGCGGCGATATTAATGAAGAGTATTTTATAGAAGAATATATTGGCGATATGATAGAAACAAATGTATTCTTTGTGGTTGTAAATGGCGAATATAGGATTACACATACACAAGAAATTATAGGTGAAAATTTAAATAAAACAATAGACCAAAATGTTTGGTATATAGGTTCATATATTAAACCATTAAAACCTGAAGTGGATATTATTGTAAGAAAAGAAGCTGCAGCTTATTTAGAAAAAATAGCAAAGATAGGTGGTAATTATGAAGGAAGTTTTTGTGGTGCTTATACCTCTACAGGAGAATGGTATTTCTTAGAAATAAATGTGAGGCCTGACATATTTAATAGTACTCCAACATTTATGACTGGAGAAGATTATATAAAAGGTATGTCTAAGGATATATCATTAATTGAAAAAGCATGGGAACATCAAGTTTGTGATAAACTTTTAATTGCTAATGTAGATAAAAACGAAGAATATCCATTTCATTTACATAAAAAGTATAATGTATCTATACCAAATAACTTAGAATTAATTAATGGTAAATTCTTTGTATCAGATTATGGAACAGATAATGGTGGTTGTGGTACTATAGTTGCTGATTATAATATATCTAAAGAATTTATAAAAGAAATAGAAGAAACAACTACATGGACATTTAATAAGGACCCAAATGAATAAATTTACTAAATGGTTTTGGATAATACTAGGCATTATATTTATTGGTGCCTTAGAAGATATATTTTTTGGAGACTATTGGGGATGAGATTCTGGAAATACACACCAAATAATCACATGGATTTTAATGAAAAGTTAAGAGCTTTAATTGATTCTACTCCTAAAGGTAAACAATCTCAAAAACAACCAGTGAGTCATTATGATGGTTATAACCATGCTAAATCATATAATGCTAATTATCCAGAGTTTCAGCATTCAAGACATTACGCAACATGGTACGAACCAGAAGCTACTACTGGATATATAGATACACCACCACCAGAAATAGATAAATCAGATGACCAAGTATATAAAATAGCTTTTTGGCAGAGAGTAGCTCCTTTATTAAAACAATTTGCAAGAGATGTCGCAGTTAAACCAGAAACTAAATGTAATTATCAAATAAATGTAGATATGATGTGGTTCCATCAAATGCAAGATGGTGATTACGATAACTGGCATAATCATTCTTTTTGTCAATGGGTAGGTGTATATTATATAGATTTACCTATAGGAAAAGAAACGCTTCTTATGGATTATGATGGTCTTGTACATCAACCAGATGCACAGGAAGGAGACCTTTTAATATTTCCATCAACATATATGCATAAATCACCATTTATGTTTGAAGCAGAAAGAAAAACAGTAATTAATTTTAATTTTAATATAAGCTCAAAATATACAAAAGAAACTATAAATAAAGTAAAGCAAACACATCCGAATAATTATTTCGACACCGATGAAGGAATAAAGTCATATAAATATAATAACGAGGAACAAATATGAAGTTTTTTAGAAATAACGAGATTGATATAGACCAATTAAGAGAACAATTAATAATTGATGAAGGTCAAGTCAATGAAATTTATAAAGACCATTTAGGTTATCCAACCTTTGGTATAGGACATCTTGTCTTAGAATCTGACCCAGAGTTTGGTCAGGAAGTAGGAACACCAGTATCTGGTGATAGAGTAGTAGAATGTTTCGTTAACGATTTACAGACAGTAATAGAAGACTGTAAAAAATTACATGATGGTTGGGACGGTTATCCTGAAGAGGTTAAACAAGTCGTCGCAAACATGATGTTTAATATGGGACTCACGCGCTTGAGTAAGTTTAAGAACCACAACGCAGCGCTGCACTGTGGTGATTGGAAGGAGGCGGCAAAAGAAGGCCGTGATTCACGATGGTACAAGCAAGTGACGAACAGAGCGGAAAGGCTCATGGAGAGACTGGAGAAACTATAACCTACAAAGGCCAATTTTGGTGTCATGAGAGAAAAGATTATTTCTCGTGGAATGAGTTTATCGAGTATTATAAATATAATAATAAGTAATGGAGGGAATATGTTTAATTGGTTGAAAAATTTATTTTCTGGTACTACTGAGACTGAAGCTTCTGGTGTTAGAGCTAGAAATACAAAAGGTCAATATGTTAAAGACGATAAGTCAACGCCAGATGTCAATGAAGCATACGTAGATGGTAAAAAACCTAAGCGTAAAGCTAAAAAGACTACTGCTAAAAAAGCACCTGCTAAGAAAAGAGGCAGACCTAGAAAAACAACAGCTAAAAAATAGCTTATGTTATAAAAGAGGGGAGTTTATTACTCCCTTTTTTTGTGTCTTGGCATCAGAAACCTTATAAATAACTGTGTATACAAATTATAATTAGAGGATATAATAATGGCAGCAGTCAAACTAAAAGGTTCAGAAACTAACTTAGCATCAGCTACTAATGTTGGATTTGCAACACTTGTAAGAATTGTAAATAATAAAACTTCAGTCCAGGTAATAACATTAAAAAATGCTGGCGGTACTACATTAGGTACATTTACAATGACCGCGGGTTCTGTTGAATTGGTCAAAAAGACATCTACAGATACTCTTACAGGAGCAAGCACATCATTAGCAGTTAAAGTAGCTTCAAGTTGGTAAAATGGAAGAGATTTTTTCACTAATCGGCGACGTCGGCTTACCGATAGCCGGAGCATTAGTGATGGGTGCTTTCATTTTTATCATAATAAAACAAATTATGGAAGGTGTCGTAGATAATATAAAGACGCTAACGGCATTTACTTCTAGCTTAGAAAATAGAGCTAGGACAATGAGTAATGAAATGGTCAAGATTGATTTACTCGTAAGTAGCGCATTAGAATTAAGACCAGATATAGAACGAATTGCAAGAGCAGAAAATTTCGTCGAAGATGGCAAACTTGACGTAAGAAGAGATTAGTATGGAAGTAGAAGAAGCAGTTGGGCTGGTGAGCCTAATACAAGATTATGGTTTCCCAGTGGTTATGGTGGTAGGACTGGGGTATTTCGTTTACTTTGTCTGGAATTTTATTAGTGAAGAAATAGAACCAGCTACAGAGAAAATGCATTTTCAACTAATAAGAGTTATTGACCAAATGAGAATGTTGGACCAAGACTTAATTAGATTACAACAAAAGGTAGATACAATATTGGAAATGAGAGAAAACGAAAAGAAGAAGAAGGGAGAATCGAATGAAGGATAAAATAGAATTAGTATTTTTAACGGGCGTATTCATGCTAGCAATAATGGCATTAACGCCAAATGTATACGCACAAGAAATAACTCATAAATTTAAGAACCCCAGCTTCAGTGGAATGGGAACTGGTGCTCATTATTTAACTATTGAAAACCAAGAATTCTCTCGGAAGAAAGCTATAGAAGAGGCTTTAGAATCTGCACGTAAAGC
>Ga0315316_10003792_pt1 | contig 10990 bp, 13 predicted proteins | sample M160m3416metaG_FD_203702 | JGI IMG/M metagenome (GOLD analysis project Ga0315316, IMG submission 203702) | Ammonia-oxidizing marine archaeal communities from Monterey Bay, California, United States - M1 60m 3416 | ecosystem: Environmental > Aquatic > Marine > Intertidal zone | place: USA... | reverse complement strand
ACCTGAAAGTGTAGCATAATATTTTTTCTCTTCTAGAACAGAACGTAGTAATTCAATCAGAACTGATTTCCCATTACTTCCTAATTCTCCCCAAAATACAACAAATTTTTGTTCCCTAATATAACCTGTAATTGAATATCCTAAAAAAGTTTGTAAATATCTAACCATTTCATTATCATCTAGCATAATATCTTGAAAAAACGATTCAATATCACTAGTATCAAATTTAAGACCATTTTCTGGAAAATCAATCTTCAATTTTTTAGTACAATAATCATCAATTCTATAAGGACGAAGTTTTCCTTGATTATTTAATTCAATTACACCATTATTACAAGCAATAATATCTTTATTTGAATTTAATTTCGGCATAAATTCTGGATCAAATAATTCAGTTGCTACTAATGGCATTATATTTTTAGCATGATTCGCCGTCTGAACTTTTCTTCTTCTTTTCTCAACTGCTTTCTTAATTTCAACTAATTTTTCCTTATCAGTAGCATCATCTTCCTCTAAGTCACTAATTTTACGTTGAAGATCACAAATATAGTTAGTATAAAGTGAACCTAACTGAGCACACATTAAAGTTTTGATTGATCCTCCTAAATCTTCTTTCCATAAATCTCCATCCCATAACCAAAAATCGTATCCTTTTTTTGTTCCTGAACAAATAATTCTTTGTTCTGGAAGTTTATATAATTTACCAAATAATTCAGCATCTCCAAGGTCTTCTTTTTCAATACAATGTCTAATATATTCTATAGAAATACTATTTGTAATACGATCTTGCCATTTAGATACTCCTGAAATAAGTGCGTGATATGAGTCTTTATTATCTTCTTTTGCTAATTTATATAATTTTTTAATTCCATAATCTTTTACAACTTTATCAGATTTCCATATTGATTCAACTTGATTTTTAATCCAAGGATCATCTGGTTTATAATGTTTAGATTTCTTAGACCATTTAATTCCAATATCTTTTACTTTAATATCAAATTTATCTTCAATATTTTTCAAACAAAATATAACTCCGGCCCATAATTTTTTACAATCTAATCTTTTTTCATCTAAACAGTCAAAAAGAATAGTATTAATTATACGATGAAGTCCTTTTTCATTAAAAATATTTTTTTCAAAATATTTTTTGTCACGTTTTCGATATTTGCTATCTACAAATTCTTTGGAAGATGAACTTAATTTATCTTTAAAAAAACCTGTAGTCTTAATTAAATTGGATTTTGTTTGGGGTATTCGAACACTTAAATACTCCATTTGTGAGACTAAATCTTTTTGTAAGATTTCTTGATTTGAACCATGAATAAGAATATGACCGCTATTTTCAATATAAGACCTTTTTTTCTTATCCCATTTAAGAACACCTAACATTCTTAGACCACCGCTTTTATATGGTTTAGGATCAATTAATTCTTTATTTTTAGATTCCGTATTAATAATATCTGCTAAAATTAGACAGATACCCTTGTTAACTATGATTTTTGGATAATAAATATGATATGAATTTTCTTTCGCTTCATTTTTTGAAATATAATACTCGTTATAATTATCTTCTAAAATAAATGAATTCTCAATTATTTTGAAAATAAATTGATTGATGTCTTGTATATCAGTATCAACACCATCAATATCAAAAAATAATGGAAACTTTTTTGGTAATCTTTCACAAATTGAGGGCACACAACTTTCCCCGATTTGATCGTAAAGATTCATATTTTTCCATTTTGTTGAACTAATTCTGTAACTTCCTTGGCAAATACAAACATGTGTTAATTCACCATTTGATGTACTTGCATTTTTTAATAAGGTTTTAATAGTTTTTGCTACAATTGATTTTTCATTCATGTTCATATTAAAAGTTTAGTCTATTAAATAAAATTTACTTTCATTTTTAAAATTATTTTTAATCATAATAGTAAATTATTATATTAAACGATATAATTGTAGTTCAAAACATCAATTATATTTTGATAAATTTATAAACCAGTTGCAATTCCACTTCCTGTCGAAAATCCTGCACCGAAACGTGCACCAACGGAAATTGCTGGAGCAGCCATATCTAAAATAGCAAAAGTTGCTGCTGCGGTAATAGAAATTATTAAAATTTCAGTAAAATTAGTATTTCTTTTGGGAACATAATAAGCAGCAAGGGCTACAGCAAGTCCTTCAACTAAATATTTTATTAATCGAATGAAAACTTCTCTGAAATCGACTTGGAACATTTTTTATATTATATCTTTTATAATAGAAAATAATTACTGCGTAATAATATAAAAAACAAAATAAAGAATAAATAATAGTAATAAAATATAAAATGACTGATACTAATTACGATTCTAATCAAGATTATTTAGAAGAAGATTCTGCTATTCCAAAACAAAAATTTTGCTGCATTTCTTTTGTAGAACCATCTAAAGAAGTTGAAAAACATCTTGAAATTTTCATCTTTAATAAATTCTTAAAACATATTGCTAAAAACTTTACATTTTCTCCAAGAATTGTATCAACTGGTGGTGTTAAATTAGAAATTCCTGAAGAAGAAAATCCTGAAGAAGAAAATAAAGAAATTGTTGGTGATATTGAAGAATCTCAACAAATTGAAGTTGAACAAATTGTTGGTGATATTGAAGAATCTCAACAAATTGAAGTTGAAGAAATTGTTGAAGAAATTGTTAAAGAAGAAAAACCAGAAGATGTTTTTAAAACCCCAAAAGAATGTCATAAAAAACTTTTTGAAGAATATATTGGTTTTAAATCTGTTAATTATCCTGATTTAATTGAAACTTATATTAATAAATATGGTAATAAAACTTGTATAAGAGGTATTAAAGTAAGAGGTTCTTATAAAACATTAGAAGAAGCCCGTACTAGAGCGAAAGAATTACAAATTAATGATCAATCATTTAATGTATTTGTTGGTTCTGTTGGATGTTGGTGTCCATTTAATCCTGTTAATATTAATGATGTTAAACCAGAATACTTAAATAACAAATTAAATCAAATTGTCCATAACCAAATTGAAGATATTGATAAGAAAGCAGAAATATTTAATCAAAGAAAACGAAAATTAGTTAATAAAAGAAAAGTAAATAAAAAATGAATAAATTAATTTAAGAATCAATAATAACAAATTTATGTATGGAAAAGTAGAAACTGAATATTATAAAAATGAAATTATAATAATTCTTTGTAATAAAAAATCATTTGATACTGGAATGATTGCTACTATTGATAAATATTCATCAAAAAATAAAGAGCATTGTTATATTAAAAATAGAAATAACCCAATTGGAAAATTATATATTCATTCGTTTACTAATGAATATGATAATATAATGAAAAGTAGTTTGTTACCTATTAATTTAACTAAATTAATTTTAGAATTTATTACAGTATAATACAAATATTCAAATATTATTTATATTAAATAAAGTTTGAAAATTTTATTAATGATATTATTTAAATTGGCCCTAAAACTCTATCAGTTCTTAATGATTTAGTCCCAGTGGTATTAGTATTTTTTGGTCTATCAATTGGTTGTAATGGTTGACTTTTATCACGAAGATAAGTAACATATTGTTTAATATTACTCATAAGTCCTGGGATTATTGCTTCTACAGTAATATCATTTAATTCTTTAATTTGTTTTTTAAATTGGCAATTAATATTTTTACCATGTTGTAAATAAATAGATCTCATTAACATTGCAAGTTCCATATTATTTTGCTCATCGATAATATATTTTCTTCTAGATTGTCTATAAATTTCATATCTAATTCTATTTTGAATTTCTTGTCTATTTTGGCGAGAAAAGAAGAGTTTAGTTAAAGTATTACATTCTATTTTGGTGAGAGCATATTTTTCAAAAGCATCATGACTATCATCCATTGGAGCGGTTATTTCAAGGCGAGCTCTTTGATCATCACCATCTGGTAAAACTTGACCTCTTTCTTCCCAAAGATCATCCATGGTTCTTTTCATTTTCCACTGACTAACTTTATCTGGTTTTATATCCATAGTGTATTATATATTAAATAAATATAAAAAATTCATCATGATTAACATATAAATAAGAATTTCTTAAGTAATTTACTTATATATAAAATGTTCACTCGTCTAAAAAAAATAGAAAAAAAAATAAAAAAATTAGATAATCCTAACTTTCTAAAAACTATAGGTATTAAAAAAATATACATTAAAAATTTTTTAAAAGCATTTGAAGAAAAGATACAAAATGAAAATGATAAACTTAGAATATTTAGATTATATCTGACATATATTCATGAAAATTATATTATTGAAGAAAATAAAAGTATTTATATAGATGATGAAATTGAAGCATTTAGATGTTATGGTTTTACAAAAAAAGCATCTACCTATTATGTAAAATGTATAGATGGTATTTACAATAAAGATTCTACTATCAATTGGATATATCGTCTAGTAGAAAATTTAATTCAAAGAAATTCACATAAAAACTTTAGTAAATTTTTAGAATTTTGTTATACTAAATCAAATAGTAATGAAAGTGATTCAGAAATTGAACTTATGGAAGAAGAAGAATACGAAGAAGAATATGAGGAAGAATATGAAGATGAAGATGATGATGAAGATATCATTGATTTAGTAAGTTATGAAGATGAAGATGCGGATTAATTTTTAGAAATATTATATAAACCGATTACAATAATTGCTCCTGCGATTACAGCATATGTTAAGTTTGTTACATCAGCATTATCGGTTTCTCCTAAATTAATACCAGTATCATTTGAATCAACTTCTACTTCATCAGTTCCAATACCTTGAGTTGTAATTGGGGCATATCTAACTTTTGAGAGTTTTAATACTAATTCGTTAAAAAAATTATTTTTTTTTGGAATATTATTTGATTTCTCATCAATTTTTTGATTCCATTTATATTTTTTTGGAGGAATCGCTTTTGAAAGTTTTCTATAAGTAGATGTATCTAATTTATTAAAATACAATAAATCTCCAGAAGCTAATTGTTCATCATAAATATTATCTGCTTTTACAATTACATCATTTCTGATTGGTTCTTGTCCTACTGGAAGTGGTTTATAATCTTTTGTATTAACTGGATTACTTTCAGAAAGATCATGAAACCATTTTTTATTTTTATCATCAAAATCTGGACCATTATTTTTATTAGAAAACCAAACTAAATCTGAATCCCCATAATTATGTTGAATTTCCTTTTTTATATTTTTAGTCTTTAATTTAAGAATTTTAGTTGGATATAAAATTTCTTGACTATGTGGTTTGATTTTTAATCCTTTAAAATAATTTAATCTTACATCCTCCCTAGGATCTATATTTAAAGCATTTTTTCTTTCTTGTTCTCTCATTTCTGCTATTTTTTCTGCTAAAATATCTTCAACGACAAGTGCTTCAGCTGTAGATTGGATTTTATCTTTATGAAGTTCTACCCATTTATTAATATCTTCTTGGTGAGCCATTATATATATATTATATATAACTTATTTTTTTAGACTGTATATACAATTAAATTTAAACAAATATAATTAAATATTAAATTAAATACATATAAATAAACAATGGCTAACTCTGAACTAACACTTAATAGTATTGATTCGGTAAATGAATCCCGAGATATCGTCGCCGAATCGGTTGAATTATTATATAATTCTTCCAGAAAAATAATTAAGGAATTCAAAGAAGATGGATTAATATCTGGATTCAAAGATATTGACCAACTTACTTGGTATAATTTAGTATCTTCTTTATGTGTAATTGTAAGAAGATTCGACCTCATCCAAAATGATGAAAAAACAAAAGAATTAGTTGTATTTAAAACTATTCAATTAATTATTAAAAATGATATCCATATAGATGAAAAAATTAAAACTGATGTCCTTAAAGTATTTAATACTGTAGCACCAAGTATTATTGATATATTAATCCCTGGAAAAATTGACCCTAATAAACCACCTTCTCTTTTTGAAAAAGTTATAAATAAAATTTGTAAAATTTGTGGTTGTGGTTCATTATAAATTAGAAATATATATTACAATTTGTTCTAATACACTCGAATATTTTCATTCTAGACAGTTTCCTTCACAACGACCATTTATATTCATTCGAATTATTATGTTAAACTATCTTAATTTTTTTTTAAGTCTTAATTGGTTTGTGTGTCCACACTTTTTTTTTCTACAATTTGTAGCTCGCATAGGTAATCTTGCATAACATTTTCTACATATTTTTTTATCACAATTATATTTTTTTGCGAGTGCCAGTAAATTTGGTTCAATAGCCATATATAATAAAGATTCGGAAAATATTTTTATTTAAATTTTTATAATTATATATTATGTACAAATCAAAGATATATTTGTAATAATTAAATCTTAAATTTTTTATAAATATTATAAATCAGAAACAGTAATAATATCTATTTAAATTTCAACAATTTCTTTATTCTTTTTCTCTTTTGCTAATTTCTCTTCTACTAATTTCTCTTCTACTAATTTCATTTCTTGGGCTAATTTGATTAAATTTAAATATCTTTTACGAGAATAAATTGAAGTAAATTTATCTAAATTTGCTAATTTAATTAAAGATGGAATTGACTTAATATTGATATGATAATATTTCAATTTATTTATACCATGTTTATTTTTCTTCTTTTCAGCATGAAGCAAATAAAATAAAATATTTCGTGATATATAAACCATTAATTTCTCATCGAAACAATTATCTACATTTTTTATATTTCTTAATACATTATCATATTGATTTTTTCTAACTCGTTGTATAGAATTTCTTGATAGAATGGAAGTAAATTTTATCTCTGGTAAATTTTTTTTTGACTTCAATTTATATTTATTTAAAAGCAAAGATGGATAATAACAAGATAAATATGAATAACAATCCGATAAATCCCAATAATGATTATTATATATATAATTACCTATTAAATCACTATAAGAAATAATCTCACTTATATTTTTTATTATTGGTATCCAATTACGAGTATCTATTCCCTTTCGATGATTTAAATATTGTAAATAATTTTGATGTATCATTAAAGGCAATAATACTTTCTCTTGACAAAAAAAATAAAGACTATCCCCAAATGATGTTTTTTGAGATAATAAAATACGAGTAAAATCAAATAACTCAGTCTCCTTTTGATTTTTTTGTAAAATTATTTGACATAATGACTCTATATTATCATCTAAATCTGATGGCTTCATATCAATATATGAAAGAAAACGTATTATATTACCTAATCTACGAAAATCATTTTGACTTATCGTTGTTATATATTTTATTGATGTTTTATTTAACTTAATATTATTATTTTCAATTATCTCCTTAGCCTTCTTCTGTAATAATGTTTTATTAGGCTTTCCAATTTGAACACAAATACATTGCTTAATTAACTCATTTAAATTTTTAAAATAACTACCTGTACCAATACAAATAATTGGAATCTTTTTTTGCTTATTATCTTTTACTGTATTTATGACTGATAATAAATGTTTTTTACTGTAACTATTTATACCTTCTATTTCATCTATTATAATTGATGCCCTTTTATAATTTGTTGTCATTATTGAAATATCACGAGAATAAATTATTTTTTTTAAACTATTTTGTATATGAACTTTATTAGCAAAATCTAAAGCATTAAAATAATGTATATAATAACCATTTTCTTCTAAAACTTTTTTTGCTATTTCTGTTTTACCAATACCTGATGAACCAATTAAAAATAACGGTTTATTATTTGTTTCTAAATTTTTTACCCAAGAATTTATCTCTATTAATACTTTCTTATTTCCTAAAATGTTTTTACTCTGAATGAAAGTATCATTCCATTCTTTAGTTATATTTTTAAGAGTAGCCATATAAATTATTAGTAAACTAAATATTTAATACATAATAATTATTAGGTTTAAATAATATAAAACGCACATTATCAGATTTAATCATAAAGTTATTAAAAATATTAAAATAGATTTTAAATAAGAATTATTAAATAAAAATTGTTAAATAAGAATTGTTAAATAAGAATAAACATATGAAAGTTAACTGTCATTTTAAGGGTAGTAAATATACTATCGAAATAAACGATACTCAAAAGATTATTAATTTGAAAAATAAAATTATACAAACAATTAATGATATTGACTTAAAATTTATATGCGAAAATCCAATTCGTTCATTTGGAAAACAGACAATTAATCCTGGAATATTTTCACGAACTTGGGATAATATGACATTAAATAATTATCCACTAGAATCTAATAATTTAAGAATTGAAATTATCCCAGTCGATAATTATTCTCAAATAACAACAGAACAACAAAGAACTAAAAGAAAAAATCTTAAACGATTTAAATTTGGTCAAAAAAATGAACAAAAACAACCTGAAAAAAAAATAATTGTGTTTGATTATGATATAGATTTTCCACCTCTTGGTTCTTAAATATCTAATTTAACAACTTTTGTTTTTTTATTAGTCTTTGGTTTTTTCTTTAGTTTTAACTTAATTTTTTTTGTATCTTTCTTTACTTTCTTTTCTTCTTTCTTTTCTCCTTTCTTTTCTCCTTTCTTTTCTCCTTTCTTTTCTCCTTTCTTTTGTTTTACTGATTTTTTAGTATTCTTTTTCATATTATCAGCGATTTCCTTATCTATATAAATATAATTTTCATCTGGTTTAACTCTCCATATTGGACCAAATGGTGATCTTAATAATAAATAACTTTCTTTTTTATCTTCTATATTATTTTTAAGAAGCATTCCACCTTTATTAACAACCATGTCTTTTTTTGTAATATATCTCACCCAAGTCTTTTGAGGAATATTTTTTATTAAATTCTTTCTCACTAAGCAAAAATCTTTACTTGTATCTGCCATTTTATCTTATATTTATTACTAATAATAAATTTTAATAATAATAAATAAATAAATAAATAAATAATTATATTAATATATAACAATGACTGAATCCCAACAATCAAATATAGATGATGATGATGAAGAAACTAATAATAGTATAATTGATAACTCATTAAATCAAATTCGGGAAACTTTTGCATTATTTGATCAAAATAATGACGGTTATATTACAAAACAAGAATTTACTACTTTATTAAGGGCATTAGGAAAAAATGTAACTGATTTAGAAATAACAAATATTATTCAACAAGCAGATATACAAAATGATACAATTGACTTTGATAAATTTATTATATTAATAAATCAAATTACTCCTAAAGATACTCAACAAGATTTAATTAATGCGTATGAATTATTTGATCCCGAAAATAATGGATTCATTAAAGTTCCAGAATTTAAACATATTATGACCAACTTAGGAGAAAAATTAAATGAACTCGAAATTAATAACATTATTCAAGAATTAGACACTAATAATGAAGGTAAAATATATAAAAATGTTTTTATGGAAACTCTTTTATAAAGGGACTGAAAATTTTTAACATTTATATATTAATAATGTATCTTTACATGTTGGACATGTATGATTATCTAATACCCATTTATGAATACACTCTATATGATAAACTTGCCTACAACAACCTTGGATAAAACGAATATCTTTTGTATAATCAATTTTGTCTAAACAAATTAAACAATTTATATCGCATTCATCTTTATCATAAACACCAATCTCAAATATATCTGTATCATCATTATCTTTTACATGGATTAATCCTAACATTGTATCATCATATGTTTTTTCTACTTTTTTACAATGTTCTTTGGCAATATCGCGAATTGATAAATCATCTTCAATTACTCTATCGTTATTATCTTGTTCCCCCCTGGTATCTCCCTGTCCAGATATTGTTCTACGAACACGATTGAAACAATTAATTATTCTCTGTCTATATCTACTTAGCATTGCTTCATATATTATAGCAATAAAATTTTTAATCTATATCTATATCTATATCTATATCGCAAAATTCAATTTTAACAATATAAATATATTTAAATAATATTTATATATAAAACAAGACATCATGACAGTAGTATTAAAATTTGGAGGTTCATCCGTTAAAAATTCACAAATTATCAGAGCTATTTTTGACATTGTATATCAAAAAAGATTACAACAAAAAAAATTAATTGTTGTTTTTTCTGCTAGTGGTAAAACTACTAGTAAATTGATTAAATGTGTTGAATTAGCTTCCTCTGGAAATAATGAATATTTAACTATATTGAATTCTATTAATAAACAATATTTTGAAATAATTGATGATTTGTTTAATAATATGGAAAGAAAAAAACTAATTAAAGAGACAATATTAATTAGTTTGAATAAAATTGGTGATATACTTCGTGGTATATTTTTAATTACCGAAAATTATAAAAAAACAAATGATTGGCTTTTATCATTTGGCGAAGGTATGACTTCTATGATTATGTATAATTATTTTTCCATGCGATTAGAAGATAATATTCAATTTCTTGATTCAAGGGAAGTTATAAAAACTAATAGTAATTATTGTGATGCTGATGTTAATATGAAATTAACAATTGACCTTATAAAAAAATATCTAAATAATAATGAATTTGATCTATTAGTTGTTCCAGGATTTGTTGCAAGATCAGAATTAGATAATTCTACTACTACTATTGGTCGAGGAGGAAGTGATTATACCGCATCTATTTTTGGAGTAGGTGCTTCAGCTGAATGTGTAGAAATTTGGACAGATGTAAATGGTATTTTAACGTGTGATCCAAATATTATAAAAAATGCAAAAGAAATACCTGAAATGTCATATAATGAAATGTTTGAATTATCTTATTATGGAGGTAAAGTTTTATATCATAAAACTATTTCACCATTATATAAACACAATATACCACTTTATATTAAAAATACATATAATCCCGAACATCCTGGTACTAAAGTTTCTAATGAACAAATTACTAAAAATAAAATGGTTTCTGC
>Ga0315316_10003790_pt1 | contig 10991 bp, 4 predicted proteins | sample M160m3416metaG_FD_203702 | JGI IMG/M metagenome (GOLD analysis project Ga0315316, IMG submission 203702) | Ammonia-oxidizing marine archaeal communities from Monterey Bay, California, United States - M1 60m 3416 | ecosystem: Environmental > Aquatic > Marine > Intertidal zone | place: USA... | reverse complement strand
CCAACCGTACCGAACCAAGCACTACCACCGCTATATGACCATTCACAATAGGTGTCAGTATCATTTGCCCTACGTAACCTAACTTCATTAGTACTTTCGCGTGGGCTCGGGTGTATATCTAAAGTTCCAGTCGGATTAATAGTGTTGAGTCCTATGCGAGCCCGATAATTTATAGACAGTGCGTTATTGTTAACGCCACTACCCCAGCTGTTTGTAGTACCAAATATTAATAAACTTCCACCACTTTCAAGTCTCGTAGCAATTCGTGTTGCAGGAGGAAGGGTATTGTCCTTCGCCCCCTCAATCATTGAAATAACAGCACCGCTCTGGTAATTGGGAATATCAAAACGAATAGCAGTATCACCATTTCCTGAGTATTGGAAATTAGTGCCTAGGTTTGTTGCCCAACGAATATGCATCGCACTTAATGGATTAGATGTACCATTACCGATATTAGCATCTTTAGATAAAAATAAAGCTAAATTGTTACGAGCCCCATTCGGCCCTGTATAAAAATAATGATCATAACTATGATAAAATGAGTGACCATTATTGTCGTGACCAATACAAAGAGCACTGCCATAATCAGAATAACTAGTAGAGCTATTTATTCTTAATCCTGAACTAGTAGTGCCTCCCATAATCTCAAGGTCTGTTCTTGGTATTGTAGTGCCGATACCGACTCTGCCGTCATCCTTCATAGTAAACTTCGTACTACCAGCAAGACTAAGCTGAAAAGCATCGTCTGAAGCATGTATTCCAAAATAATCACCACCAGCGAGGTCGCCATTAGCACCATCCATCCATATAACAGCACCCGCTGCGTATTCACCCATTACTACTGCTGAATTATTATCTTTAACATGTAGTCTATAGCTCGGACTCGTATACCCAATGCCGACGTTGCCGCCATTTTTAATAACAACGTTTCCGGTTGTACCGCTGTCGGTTGAAAAGAAGATGTCATTACCCTGATTCCTGATGCCAAAATCTCCTGCCGTCATTCCGACAATGGGATTATCTACAGAATTTGACGTTCCAATGAGTGTTGAGAGTACATCATTGTTCTTGAAGCTAAGGAGGTTGTTACCAGAGGCTCTGTTTAATTCCAAGGTGTAATCTGGCGAAGTCGTCCCGATGCCGACATTCCCCGCCACATGCAAATCATAATTAAATGCAGCAGGATTCAAATCACGCAACAAAACAGTTCCGGTTGGCGTGGTACTTATTGTTGTACCATCGGCAAAGCGAAGAGAGCTACAATTAACTACCCCATTTACATCTAAAGCGTAGCTTGCCGTAGCTTGCTTGATAGCAACATTACCACCCGAGTCACAAGAGATTGCTGTTGAGCCACCATTGTTTGTTTTAATTTTAAATGGACCACCGTTACTCTGCTCAAGAAGGGTGGTATCTGAAGCATCGTCTCCATCGTCCGAGCTAATTTGTATAGTTGCCACGTTTCCTTCACCAGCTTGAATTTGTAGATTCGCGGTAGAGCCAGTGCTTACAACGGAAAGCGTGGTACTTGCACCAGTTGAGTCTTGAAATAGACCCGTTGGCCCTCGGAAGGCTACTGCGCCCGACGAGTCAATTAGCATACGTTCGCCGCCCACAGAACCGTCTGAACTAGTCCCTTCAAATTGCAAACTTCCCGCAGTAGAAGCATCAGCACCATAAAATCTAATTTGAGAAATAGCAGTGCTTTCTTGCCCTAAAACCATATTACTAGCAGAGTGAGAGAGATTTTGACCTGATACTGCTATTGCTCCACCAGCAACTGTAAGTCTTCTACCGCTACCAAGACTCGTAGTGCCTATGCCGACGTTGCCGCCTTCATTTATTACAAGTCTAGTCGTCCATGTACTAGCACTACTACCTGCCAGTGTCGCTGTAGACTCGGTTATTCTAAATTGACCTGCATTGGCACTTTCAAACCCCCAACCAGAATCAGCTGAAGCACCATTGTTAGACCACATTTCCATCTGACAGTCATTGGCAGCTTTTGATACTAATCGTAGCACCCTCTCTCCAGCGTTGTTTCGCACATCTAATGGCACTCCCGGTGAAGTCGTCCCGATGCCGACTTTGCCAGCATTAAAAATCCAATCTCCACCGTAACTGTGGAAGACAAAATCATCCGCTACAACGTCACTTCTTTGCCCGACAAGGAAGTCGAGGTTATCACTAGCGTCTCTAAAGTGGATAGCATTCTGATCGCCACGAAGAGTTATGGCCCCTCCTTGTGCGAGGTCTAGCATCGTAGCTGGCGCACTCGTACCGATGCCGACGAGGCCCGCCGTTGTGATGGACAACCTGTCGTTGCTGCCGACCTCTGAACTGTTGGAAATCTTAAAGCTGTTGCTGTCCGAATTATCCAACCCAATCGCCCACTCTTGATCAGCATCCTTAAACCACAACGATGCATCACCACCGCCTGTGTTCTCCAGACACGCTGTTGAAATAGCTGCGGCGTTTGTTGAAACTACGTGGAGGGGTCGGGTGGGGGCCGAAGTACCGATGCCGAGTTTGCCATCTGCGAGAGTCATATAGGTTACATCACCACTCCCTGTACCACTGTCCATCCAGTCCCATGAACCTCCTCCAGTATTTCGGCTATAAAAAGTCATTCGGTTGGTGGCTGCACCTCCCATATAAATATTACCGATATAGTTTGAATTATTATTGAGTTGTAGCCCAGACGTCCAGTCGTCAGTACCACCATCAAGAGATAGCAATGCAGTCGGCGCAGTCGTTCCGATGCCGACTTTGCCATCTTTATTTATGGTGAGTCTCGGAGTTGTAGAGCGATCTACCGCACTTGCATCCTGCGTAAAAAAATCTATTCGGGTTGGCCAGTAATAATTAGTACTAGTATCCCAGTCTGCATCAGCATTAAACTCAATTTTTGCTCCTTGATAGGGTGCAACACCTCCTGAATCAGTACCTTGTGCAGAAATCCTAGCTATTCGGTCATTGTCAACTATAGATGTGTCGGTTGACCATAAACCTAATTCAGCAGGAGTATCGTTTGCACCATTCGTTGCAATAGATAAATGACTAGCTGGCGAGCTTGTTCCGATGCCGACTTTGCCATCATTAAGAATCCGCATCTTTTCGCTATTATCAACCTGAAATGCTATGTAAGAATTTGATTGGGTATCATCGTCGTCAGCGCATATCTCAAGATTTCCCGTGCTTGCCTGAACAGTCGCATAACCACCGTCAGAATCAGTGAGTCTAAATTCAGGAACGGTGGCTGAAATATGTAGTGTTGTAGATGGCGAATCTGTTCCGATGCCCAAGCGTACGTTGCTGGTATCCAAAAACAGTTGGTCCTTGTCACCACCAAATGTGCTGCTATTTACGTAATATTGTACTGCTCCTGCTGTGCCTACTGGGTCGCTCATATTTTAAATTCCTTTTTAATATCTTGGATACAAGAAATCACTTCTATCATCGGTAAGAAGTCTTCCTGCATCATCTGTTGGATAAATAACCACGCTACCTCGCCTTCCAGATGCAAAAGTTATTACTCCAAGATTAATTACACTTCCGCTAACAAAAAAGCCCCTTTTTTGCTCATCTAAATCAAATTGCCCACGAAAAGCCAAAGAAGAGCTTTTATTTGAGCCAATAGAGGAAGTTGTGCCCACAGACTCAAGATTCAATCCAGAAGCCTTATAATTCATAGCTAAAAGGTTTCCGGTGATAAAATCAATATCTACATTGTATTTTTCAGTTTTATTGAAATTGTCCATCATGTTTCCAGACTGATGCCCAGAAACCACATAGTCAAACCCCACAGTAAAATTAATTGGAGTCTGAAGCTGCCTGTCAGCGTAAAGCTTGTGCCCCAAGTATGTTACAGGCTCACGACTTAAATCCAAAGAGATGTCACATGATTGCACAGAGTCGTTTGTAAATTCTACGAATTCTTCTTCTGTTATAACAATGTTTTTTATGCCGAAGTTATCAGCAGTAGTAGCTGCAAAAGCAGATGCGTTAGATGAGTTGGTGGCATAAAAAGACAGTTCATCCTTAAGCGCAGTAATTGTAGCTTCAAACTCTACCCACTCAGCTATGTTTATCTGTGTGTAATTTGAAGTCGTTGGTGTCGCACTATAACGCAGCCAGTAGTAACTAGTGTCATTATATATATTTATCCCCTTAAAATTTCCACCCGCTGAATCTACATAAAATTTTCCTTTTATTCTGTATCTTTTTCCAATTTCCATGCCCAATGATTTAACATGCATGGCATGAATAGAATTTACGGTGTCGCCATTAAATCTGAGGACGCTTGATAGCCCCCCATAACTAGCTGTCCATGTATTGGTTCCATTAGAGGCTGTAAAACCAAACGGATCAAGTTCGACTGCAAATCTTGAAGCATAAACAGTCTTGGGGTCTTTGGTAACACTAACATTAATATGCGCTGGTCTTATTACCTGTGGCATGTTTGCAATGCGTGTGTTGTTTGGGTTTATATATTTTGGAACACAAAGACTTACGCCACTGAATCCTGTTTCAGCAGTTTGTGTATTTATATAAGGAATGCCCACTCCTGTGGTAAGACCCTTTTGAAAAATTGCATTGTCTGCAACTGCACCAATGTTAACAGTTGCTAGTTCATTAACCCCAAAGGTAACATCGTATCTATTGTAATAGCAGTTTTGGAAAACAATATAATCTTGATCGCCCGCTGTAGGAGATGCAATATCTTGGACATCGCAAAATGCAAAACCCGTGGGCGGAAAAGCGTAATCACCCGTTGCGTATTCATGAATGTCTCCCTCGCCTTGGCCCTTTATTGCTAAATAAATATTTCTTTTATCTGCTGTTTTATCCATGAGTCCAGAAACAAATGGAACAGGAACTTCTTCAGGAAATTGACCCAGCTGCTTTTGAACACTGAATCCCATTCTTTCTTCGTTGTTGATTCCATCAGATAAATAGCTGAAATCAATGTTCACAGAAGCAGGGGCAGTGCGCTCTTCAAACTCGGAAGAGGTTCTACCCAAAACAGTTACTGGTTCTTTAGGAATATCAAAGCTGTAATCAAAGCTTTGGATTTTATTTAGCCTTTGTAGGACTTGATACTGTAAACCGTTTCCAGTAACGCCAGTTATTGCCACGCTGGTTTCTCCGGGGGGAGAACCAACGAACACGTCCTCAATGTTATAGGATATTCTATTTCGACTCATCTGGCTTTTCCTCTTTACATTTACTAGCAAAAAGAATACTCGCCAAATAGTAGTCAAGCTGATGCTCGTGCGCTATGGTTCTAACCTTATCAACCCTGTCTTCATTTTGGTCAGTTGGGTTTTGCACGTATTTCTTAACAACCTTTTTCCAATCACAGGGCTCTTCATTTGCAACGATAACTTCTACAATACCCTGAGCCACTTCTTTTTGCCTTTTACTTAGTCTTTTTATTTTGTGAAAGTCTCTTAGTCCAGCTTCTACTTGCTTTGTGAGTTTGCTTGCATGAATCATGTTATCAGTAACTTTTTGCAAACTATACTTTTCACTATTAGCTTTACTTTGTTCGCCTTGTCCAATCGGGCTTACTTGCTTGGTTTCTTGCGGTACACCAGTTCCGGGTGGACGACCACTTTCTTGGGGTAGATTTTTAGCACCGGGGCCACCAGTTTCCTGACCGGGGTTTGGGTTATACGGGTGAGAACCCGGAGTGCCACCAATCAACGGCTCATAAAGACCTTCCTCTTTGTATTTCAAGAACTCTCTTTGAGCTTCAACCGACTGCTCCTTATCTGGCAAACGTCCACTCTCCATAGCGATCATACCCTCATCAGGTGTCAAGATACCGAGTTCCATAAGTCTATTTATAATTCTAGACTTGGTTGGGTCATCGCTAATAGAAACGTCTTCAAAGTGGGGCGTGGGGTAATTCTTGAAACCCATTGTTTGAGATATTCTTTTAATCTCGGGAATTAAAAATTCATTTAAAAATGCCGCACGAGCTTGGTTAAGGCGAGCCATAAATACATCAATCTTAATTGACTGATTGGCAAACTTTTCTGCACCTAATAAAATGTTTTGCAAACCATTTTGGATGTCTTGATCTACTATGTTATATTTTTCAGGGCCTAATAAATTGCCAATTTCAGGAATAACAAATTTTGCTTCTGTAGTGTAATCTGCAATTAAAACTCGACCAACTGATTCGTTTTGAAATAGATTTTGCATCGCGGCAAGATTCTTTTGGTTTACGCCCCCCTTGTCAGGCTCGGTCCCCATCGTTACAAGTAGGATAGCTTGCTGCATCGTTCTTGCAATGGCCATATCCATTTTCTTCATTTCAGCTTTCCAGTTAATATCTTCTAAAACTGGATAGCCCATAGGAACAGCAAACGGCTCGTAATCTTGCTTCTTGTAAAAAACCGCGTTAATCTTGTCAGACTCTAAAGGAATTAAAACTGTGCTTGATTTAGTTTTTTTAATTTCTTCCTGAACCCTTGTGGGTAAACTTTTTAGAACTTCATAATCCTCTTCAGTTCTGGGGTTTCTTAAACGAGCTAACTCATAGTCGGTAACAATCTTATAATATAATCCATTAACAAAATTTAAACCGCCTTGGATTTGTATGTCAGCAGGATTAAGAATAGAATACCTTATAGGTAGTCGCCTATCGTCGTGTGCTGCTTTTGAAGTCCCAAAGGTTTGAGTTATTCTGCGAACGTCTGTGTCTCTAAGTTCGGCGTCGAACCTATAAACAAAAACATTACCCGATCTGTAATACTCTCTAAAAAATTTATCTGTCATTGACCAAAGGCCAATTTTATTAAATAAAGCATGAAAGAAATCTCTAGACTTTTTACTACCCCCAGTATAATAAATGTCTGAAGTTGAAAACTCCGTCATCATGTCGATGGTGTTCCTAAACACCGCAAAGTTATAATAAGCTTTTTGACAAAGAACTACCGTATCTCTGACATTAAGGTTTGATTTATTAGAAACCCCATAGGTATATTTAAATGGAATAACCCCATCGCTGATATTTTTAAACCTATCAGTTCTATGGATATCAGCAGCCTTATTCCGTCGATTCCCGGTATTTGCTATGGTCTCATGGGCACTGAAAAGAGGCTCCGCAGAAGAAGCCACCGTCTCTTTCATATTCGTCGCTGAAGAAGCTTTTTTAGCACTAGCAGTTTTTTTAGCAGCATTTTTGGCCTTAGCCGTGCTACCGTTTGTCGTTTTTAGCTTTTTTTCTTCTTCCTTCATAATTTTACAGTAAATTTTACACTAATTACAGCATCATGGGAGTAAAAGTCTCCTCTGGGCCCTCATCTTTCACGGACATCATATCATAATAACATTTTACGGCCCAATTTCCAATCATTAATGTAGTATAGTTATCTCGTCTAGCCCTATTGATCGATGTGTTACGCTTTAAATGCTGGGGTAAGTCGAAGGTCTGTGTGCCTTTGGCCGTGCTTTTAACTTCAATAAGGGCACATTGTTTTTTGGTTTGATAAATTAAATTATCTTGCTCCTCTATCAAATCCAGAACAGTTTCGCCCGATGGATATTTATAACTAATCTTTTGATTGGTCATTCTGTTAAAAGCCTCAGTGCTTGCCGTAGCTTTTGAAGCGAACCATAACCTTTTATGATCAATGGAAGCCTGAAGATACTCATTGGCTTTTCTTAACCAGTTAGAAGTAAATATCTGTTTGTAACAAATTTTTCCGCTTTCCTTGTTATATTCTCTTCTGGCCTTTTTAATTTCTTTATCATAATTAATACCTTCAGCATCACTATTAAACTCAAAGAACCCAAACTGTTTTGTGAAGGCTTTAGATTCATTGCAGCTATCTATGAATTGAAAACCCGCATTATCAATGCATATCATTTCAAAATCAAAAGCATCACAAAGATATTCAAAATACTGGATATGATCTTTTAGATCACCACCAGCAACAGCATAGCCATGTACAAGAGTACTTGTATTTGTTTCTGTATTTAACTCCATAACAGACATCGCAAAATAATCAGATGTTGGGCTGTTTGAAAAACTTGGGTCAATTGCGCAAACATATTTTAATTCTGAGTCACCCTTAATTTTTGTCGTTGGATGTTCGCCATCAGGGACTGTACATTGATGCATTTTCTTTGCACTAAAGTATGAATCGCTACCGTCCGTAAATTGAGCACAGTACTCCCGCTGAAAAGAGGCATTAGATGTTCCACCTTCCTTAGCCGCTTCTATAACTGCGGTGTCAATCATCTCATCAGGGAGAGCTTCATAACCCAACTGAGAAATAAAGTAAGATGATTCTTTTTCTTCTTCGCTATAAATATTTTGAAGCCACTCTTTATATGTTTTATATAAATTTTCAAATGTATAGCTCGCAGAGGAAAGGGCAATCATTTTAGAATTGTTTTCAAACACCATTCTATCTTCTTCTTTCATCGCCCCCTGTTTAATAAGCTCGTCTTCTATTTCTCTAATCTCTAAACGCTCTTTCATGTTTTGCGGTGCAACCAAGAATGGCATTAGCACATTATTGATAATATCTTCTGGTAGTAACAAGTACTCATCAAGAACCAAAATGTTTGCGCGGAAACCACGAATCTTTTCACCGTTAAGAGGAATAGCTGTTATCGAACCACCATTTATCTGCCATTCAAATTGGTCGTTACGTTTTTGCTTTGCGCCAAAAGCTTGGGCTAGAAGATCGGCTCCTTTGGATTCGACCATCTTCTCTAGGTTATTGAAAATAAACCTCGCAGTACGAAACGTCGGGCCAGCAATGAGTATCTTCGTACCGGGTTCAAATATGCATTGTAAAAAACAAAACACAGAAGCAATAAAAGTTTTGCCACAGCCACGTCCTAGGACCAACATGCTAAAGTTTTTATTAAGCATCCCCTTTAACATTATCTCTTGAAAAGGTGCCAGCTTAATTCCAGATATCAATTCTGTTGTGAGCCCAAGGTTTGATCGAAGGAATTTTGCTAAAGTTATTTTAGCCTCTCTATTTTCAAGCTCACCCTTCAAAGACCTAAACTGATCATTTACATCTTCAAGCTTTTCTGTTTTTTGCGCGTACCACATTATAAAATCTTGTTATCGTAGCAATATTGTAAGTCTACATACTTATGTCTTGAATTACCTATAAATATTTTTTCTATAACCCTTGATGCGTCGTTCCTATCGTTAACAAAGAGAAACTGCACATGGGGATAAGCCTGTGTAAGATATCTTACATTATGAAAAATGTATTCGGGGGTAGCCTTAATCTTTCTTGAAACTTGGGGTAAATGGTTAAACGAGCGACACTTGTTTAAATTCTCTTCTACCAGAACCACTAGGTCTACATTAGCTTCTCCCGCCCTTTCAATTTCATTGACGAACCTATCAAAGCCGCCACTTAAAGTTCCAACAAAATCACTTACAGATTTTCTTTCTATATGGCATTGTCCTGAAACGCCCGGATGGCTAAAAGCATAATCTCCAAACTTTAGATTTTTAATTTCAGTTTTAATATTGAACTTCAAGGGCTTCTGTTCTCGTGTGTCTACAAAGATTTTAAACTTAGATTTAATAGATTCTTTGTTTACCTCAAATCGATATTCATCTGTATGTTTTTGATATTTAACAATTAAACCTATTTCTTTGCAGAGTTCATTATAATCTCCAAATAATAAATCATAAACCTGAACTGCTGGCATCATAAGGGTGCGAAGCTCGACTTGTGTAGGAGCAAATATTAAATTCTTTTTTTCTTTTCGAGCTACAAGTAAATCCTTACAGTACTCCTTGGCAACCTTTTCATCTTGGCCCTTTAACCAAAGCCTAAGATTTGTTCGGGAATTAAAATCATTTTCAAAATAGTAATCTTTACTTTTAAACTTTATAAGTTCACCAGTATGTTTATCGTGACGCGGGTAACAGGTTTGATAATACTCAGCCATTCTCATCTTATGAGCTTTGAGATGACCGTGTAGCTGTCTTTCGGTATCAAATTCCTTTTCACATATTTTACACTTAACCATTTAGCACCTCGTCTTCACTTATCCCCATGATTCTCGCTTTTACTTCATCCATAGTGGAAAGGTTAGTTACTTCTTCTTTTACTATTTTCTTACGTAGTTCAGCTAGTTTAATAAGCTTCTGTCGAGACTCTTCCTCTTTCCACATCTGAACAAGATTAATAATACTTGCGTTTTCTTTTATTTGATTCTTTAATCGATCTGACCTTTTTTCTTTTAGGTCGTTAAGCAATTTATTTTGGCGGCCAACCGATTGATGATAATCATTTTGGGCTTTTCCAATCGCCTCCACTAAGGACATTGAAATTCTTCTTCCCTCAGTGTCGTTAGCAGCGTCATCAAGCAGGTTCTGTAGGTGTTCAACGCGTCTTTGTATATTGGAGGCTATGACGACCTCCTGTGATAAAACTATATATTGATCGACTTCTTCTTGTGTTAAGTCAGATTTGTCATAGGTATAACGGATGAAACTAGATTCATATAAGTCTCTATCTATTTGACTTTCAAAATTACTAATGTGATGCAGGAATCTATAGGTGTGCAAATACCCTATTAATGATTCCATATCCCTTCTTTGAACGGACGTTACTTTGTCTTTGTCTATACCATCTAATACATACTTGTTAATTCGACTTATAATTAAATTAATAGTTCGCGGAGGCTTGTACTCTTCTAGGGGAACCGGATTAGCATTTGCAGGAAGTAGCGATGATTGATTAATACCCTGCTCCTGTTTAAATTCGGTTATTAAACGCGTTTCTTTGTGTAGATTAGTTAGGGTATTGTCTTCAAAAATAACACGAGCTATATCTTGATCTGTCATTGCATGTCCATTATTGATAATGAACTCCTTCATCGAATCGGTAAGCTGAACGTCGTTACGCCCCACATACTCGTGAGAGGGTTTAGCCTTGATATCTCGTGAGGCTAAAAACGCTTTAAGACATTTTCCATATTTACTTCTT